>WNGH01000002.1_pt1 | contig 245819 bp, 258 predicted proteins | sample 5400631 | NCBI WGS metagenome assembly WNGH01 (sample SAMN13153373, study PRJNA577476) | soil metagenome | isolation source: 115 cm soil or saprolite under Garry oak tree replicate 1 | place: USA:California | collected 2016-06-15
GGGGTGAAGTCGGCCAGGCCCTTGTCCGCCAGGACCTTGGTGATGGCCGCGGTGAGGGTGGTCTTGCCGTGGTCGATGTGCCCGATCGTGCCGATGTTCACGTGGGGCTTGGTCCGCTCGAACTTCTTCTTCGACATGTCCTGTTCTCCTCGTTCGCCGGGCCCAGCCCGGCCCACCATTTCCAGCTCGTAGCGGGGGGCGGATTCGAACCGCCGACACAGCGATTATGAGCCGCTTGCTCTGCCACTGAGCTACCCCGCCAAAGCACGCGGCCGTGGCGTCCTGCCGGCGGGAAACCGCCCGCTCAGTCTACCGATCGCCGCCTCCGCCTGGCACGCCGGTCGGCGAAGGCGCGCGTGGCGTCCTACCGGAAGGTCAGCCGGGGGTTCGGCGGCGGACGCCGAGCGGCTGCTGGCCGACGGGATCGGCAAGCGGGTGCGGCGCGCGCGTCCGAGCAGGTAGCCATGCCTCCGGCCGCTTCGTCTTCCCTGGAACCCGCGCCGGCCGCGGTGGTCGCGGACGTCGCTCGGGCGCTGGGAGCGGTCCCCCGGCTCCGCGGCTCCGGCCCGGACCGCGCGTACTGGTACGGGCCGGCCGGCACTTCGTGTACGTGGCCGCAGACGATGCTGGCAGGGCCCGGATCCTCCTGGAGCGGGGACGGCTGCGGTGGGCCGCCGAGCACGGGATCGGCGTCCCCACCCCGGTGGCCTGGTCGGAGGATGGGAGCTGGCTGGCCTCGGCGCTCGTCTCGGGCGATCCTCCGGTGGGGCCTCGTTTCGTCGCGGCCGCGGTCGAGGTCGCCCGGCGGATCGAGTCCCTTCCTCTCCCCCCCGGCCGGCGTCCTGGACGGCGGGCCCACCCGGATCGGCCCCCGGCGGGGACGCCTCCGCCGGGCGGCCAGGCTGGCCGCCTCCGGCGTCGACGTCCGGGAGTTCGCTCGCGTCCGGCGCCTGGCCCTGGCCCTTCCCGCCGAGCGGCTCGCGCACGGCGACTTCCACCCCGGGAACTTGCTGTTCGACCAAGCCACGGGGGCGGTGCTCCTCACGGACTTCGAGTTCCTGGGACCGGCGCCGGCGGGGTCCGATCTCCTCCAGCTGTGGGCCACCCTGGAGCGCAACGACGACCGGGCGCTGGTCCTCGACGCGCTGCTCGCGGGGACGCCCCCCGATCAGCGGCGACGTGTGGGGCTGCTGCACCGGTGGGTCGCGCTCCGCACGCTGGCCGAACGGCTGACCGCCCGGCCCGCGGAACGTGAGCCCGACCAGATCAACGAGTCCAGGCGGCTGGTGGTCGAGGCCAGGCGCCACGCCGCCTCGTGGGACGCCATCTGACCGTCGGCGCCGTGTGGAATTCGGAGCTGGAGGTGGGAATCGAACCCACGACCCCCGCCTTACCATGGCGGTGCTCTGCCGACTGAGCTACTCCAGCGGGGCTAGCAGAATTTCCGGCAGACAATTGCCGAAACCGCCGTCAGCCGCTGCGCGAGGAGTCTATCGAACCGCCGAAGGTCGAGGTCCGGCCCGGCAACGGCATCCAGAACATGCTTCGCCCATGGTTCGCGGGGGACCTACGCTTGGGTTATGTGCTCACGCCGCTTCGATTTGTTCCCGTCGCCGTCCGATGGGCTCAGAGGTCCTTCAGGGTGATCGCGCCAAGGAGCGCCGGAACAGCCACCACGTCCGTTGGGGGCATGGAACGAACGGCCGAAGGGAGGGTTCCGCTCGGTGGGACTCATCGAAGGCAAGAGGCTGTCCCGCCGGCCTGGGGCGCGGACTGTACTCGGGGAGAGCGCCGACCTACGATCCTCGCAGGAGGGCACACATGGGCCAGAAGATCTGGGGTCTATCGAAGAAGGCGGCAAACTACCGGGACGCACCGAAGCCCGAGGTCGCCTGCTCCGCCTGCAAGTTCATGTTCCCGCCACTCGGGCTGGGAGGATGCCGGCTGGTGCGGGGCGTGATCCGCGCCTCGGCGACCTGCGACGAGTTCGTTGCCAGGCGGCCGACTTCCTGACCGAGCACCCCGGGGCCGCGATCGGCGGCACAGGAAGGAGCGAAGCGTGGCCGAGGTCGCAGTCATCGGTTCGGGGAATATCGGCGGCACCGTGGCTGGAAAGTGGGCGGCCGAGGGGCACACGGTCACGTTCGGGGCGCGGGATCCAGACACACCGGAGCACCGCGAACTGGCCGACGGCATCGGGGCGCGGCGGGCGCCGATCGCTGAGGCCGTGCGCGGGGCCGAGGTGGTGGTTTTCGCCATCCCCGGAGCGGCGATGGCGGATACCGTCTCGGCGCTCGGGACCGGCCTCGACGGCAAGGTGGTCATCGACGCCGCCAACAACGTGCGAGGCGAGCGCATGAACAGCCGGGCGGCGATCGTCGCCGCCGCTCCGGGAGCGCTCTACTACCGGGCCTTCAACACGCTCGGATGGGAGATGTTCGATCGCCCCATCGTCGGCGGCGTCCAGGCCGACCTGTTCTTCTGCGGCCCCGACGGCGATGGACGCCGCACCACGGAGGGGCTGATCGCTGACGTCGGCCTGCGGCCCGTGTGGCTGGGCGGCCCCGACGTGGTCGACGTGGTCGACGGGCTGGTCCGCGTGTGGTTCACCCTGGTCATGCAGCAGGGACGCGGCCGGCGCCTCGCCTTCAAGATGATCGAGGAGTGACGGCCCGGCATTCGGGTCCGGCGGCCGGCCTGGCGTTCCCCGGCCGCTACACTGCCGCCACGATGAACCCGGGCCGTGTTGTTGCGTTCGCCCTGGTGGCGCTGGTGCTGATCGTGATCCCCGGGCCGAGCGTCCTGTTCGTGGTCGGGCGAGCGCTCTCCATGGGGAAGCGGCCGGCGCTGGGGACGGTGCTGGGGAACGCCGCGGGAGAGTACGTGCAGGTCCTCGCGGTCGCCCTGGGCATCGGCGCCCTCGTCGAGCGGTCGGTGGCTGCGGCCAGCGTCGTTCGGCTGGTCGGCGCGGCGTACCTCGTGGTCCTGGGGACCCGGGCGATCCGCCACCGGCGTTCCCTCGCGTCCGCGCTCCAGCAGGGCTCCGCCCGACGCAGCCGAGCTCGCGTCGTGATAGAGGGGTTCGCCGTAGGCCTCACCAACCCGAAGTCGCTGGCCTTCTTCGTCGCCGTCCTTCCCCAGTTCGTCGACCCGGCCGACGGCCACCCGGCCCTCCAGCTGCTCCTCCTCGGTCTGGTGTGGGTGGCGATCGCGCTGGCCTCCGACAGCGCCTGGGCCATGCTGGCCGGCCAGGCCCGCTCGTGGCTCGGGCGGTCGCCCCGAAGACTCGATCTCATCGGCGGGGCGGGGGGCGTGGCCATGATCGGCCTCGGCGTTTCCCTGGCCCTCACGCGGCGGAGGCAGTAGCCCGAGGCCGGCCCGGACGCCGATGATCGCGACCGTCGTTCGACGCACCATCGCTCTGGCCACGACGGCCGCGTGCCTGGGCGCGTGCAGCGCCGCGCGGTGCTCCGCCTCGCCTCCCCCGTCCACCGTCCGCTTCGCCGGATCGGGCGGCGCGGCCACCCTCCGGGTGGACGTGGCCCGCACACCGGCCTCCTGGGCCCTGGGCCTAATGCGCCAGCGGTTCCTCCCAGCGAACCAGGGGGAGCTGTTTCAGTTCGACGGCCTGTCGAACGCGCCGTTCTGGATGAAGGACACGCGCATCCCCTTGTCCATCGCCTTCTACGGCGTCGGCCGCCGCATCGTGGACCTCCAGGACATGCAGCCCTGCCTGCAGGACCCCTGCCCCCTGTACCGCTCTGCTCGGCCGTTCGTGGGAGCGATCGAGGCGAACCAGGGATACTTCCTCGGTCATGGAATCGGAGTCGGAGACCGGGTCCGCGTTCGGATCCCCGTCTGTTCCTGACCCGGAGTGCCCGCTGTGCCAGGCCCAGCGCCTGACCGCCTGGCACTTCGAGGACGAGGAATGCTGGATCGCGGACTGCCTGATCTGCTCGACCCCGATGATCGTGTGGCGCCGCCACGGGCTCCCCGACCCCATCCTGGAGGAACAACTCCTGGACCGCCTGTCGGACGCGGCCCGGGCCCGGTACCCGGAGGGGTTCTGGATCGATCCGAAGCGCCGGCGCATCCCCGACCACTGGCACGCCCACGCCCGGCCGGCCGGTGGGTTCTTCGACCCGCGCGCCGAGCGGACGTGGTGATCCGCGAGGCCCGCTTGTGCGAATGAGGTCCTGAGCAGCGGCGGGGAATCAGCTCGGCGCCGGCCGGGCCTCAGGCGCCGAGCGGTGCAACAGGTTCCGGACCAGGCCGAGCATCAGGACGGCCCACGCCGCGAGCACGCACCAGAACCCCACGACCGCCGCCGGGTGGAGCCACGGCACCCGGAGGGTCTCGCTGATCACCTCCGCGTTCGCCGACACGATCGCCGTGGGGAACACCAGACCCCACCACGCCGGCGAGTACCGTCGGGAGGACGGGTCCCGCATCAGCCGCCGCGCCTGGAGGCGGATCCACGCCGGCGCAAGGACGGCGGACACGGTCAGCCCGGCGAACGCGGCCGGCTCGTACACAGCGTGGAGCCACGACGCGGCCGACAGATCCTGGGCCGCCGACAGCCGCGCCGCCGCGAGCCCGATCAGGCTGGGCACCCCCAGCACGGTCCAGTAGTCGGGGGTGAGGCCGGCGCCCCTGACCGGCAACCGCCGCAATTGCCCGACAATCGCCTTGATCACCACCAGGTACGCCGGGATCCCGAGCAGCCACATGGCGACCGCCACCGCCTCGTAGCCGTTTGAACGCAGGCGCAGGCCCAGCGCCGCCGCGAGCAGCGCGAGCGCCTCGACCGCCACGGACGGGAGCAGCCAGGTCCCGGTCACCAGGTGGCCGGCCCGGGACCGCAGCATGCGCAGGGACGGCACCGCCAGCGCTAGGCTTCCCGCGATCCCCAGCCCCACCGCGACCGAGGCCCAGGCCGTGTGCCCATCCAGGTCCGCTCTGGTCCCGAGCACGGCCAGTGCCGCCACGAACGTGAACGGGGCGAACGCCGTCCCCGGATCTCGAGCATCCGCCCGGATCAGCGCCGGGTGTCGCACCACCCTGACCGCGGCCAGGGCGCACAGCAGCGCAAACGCGAGGGCGGCCACGGCGAACAGCGCGACGGACAGTCCGCGCATCCCCAGCAGGAGCGCTCCCGACGACAGCGACCCCGTCCCCATGACCACGGCGGGGTAGATCGGGTGCAGCTCCGAGGGACGGAGCCCGGCCCACCGTCGTCCGGACCGGGCGGGCGGGATGGCGCGGCTCGCCGTGAGGCGGCTAGACCGGCGCGTCCGCAACCGCACCCCACGCCAGCGGGATGTTGTACCCGGCGTCGTGGTCGACCACGTGCGCCACGACACAAGAGACGTTGTCGGAGCTCCCGGCATGGATCGCCTCCAGGACCAGCGGGTAGGCCCCTCGCTGCGGGTCGTCGGCCAGAAGCGCGTCGGCCAGCGCGGTGGGAGGCAGGACGTCGGAAACGCCATCGGAGCAGAGCAAGTACCGATCGTCGATCCGGACTGCTCGCCGTTGCAGGACGGGCTTGATCGGTCCCCCGTCCAGTGCCCGCAGGACGACCGAGCGCCGCGGATCCACCGACGCTTCCTGGGGACTCAGCGATCCCTGGTCGACGAGCATCTGGACCAGGGTCTCGTCCTTGGTGATCTGGCTCAGCGACCCGTCCCGCAGGAGGTACGCACGCGAATCCCCCACGTGCACAAGGCCAGCCTCGTCACCCACGAACAGCAGGGCGGTGACGGTCGTGGCCATCCCACGGTGGCCGGGATGATCACGGATGTGCAGGGCGATGGCGGCGTTGGCCCGGTCGATCGCGGCACCCAGGTCGTCGAGCACGTCCGCACCCCGGTCGTCCGGGTCCAGGGTAGCCAGCTCGCGGATGACGATCGACGACGCCACCTCGCCCGCCGCCTGCCCCCCCACCCCGTCGGCCAGCGCGAGCAGCCTGCGGCCCGCGTACACCGAGTCCTCGTTGTTCTCGCGCTCGAACCCCCGGTGGCTGGCCGCGGCGAACCTCAGGTAGGCCATGTGCACCCTGGTGGGAGGGGGAGGATTCGAACCTCCGTAGGCGTCAGCCGGCGATTTTACAGACCGCTCCCTTTGGCCGCTCGGGCACCCTCCCGGGTTCTGAGCACGCCTATGGTAGCCAATCGACCGCCGTTGCCTCCGACCCGCACCGGACCCGTGCGGGCTCAGTCGAGCAGGACCCCCTTGGCCCAGAAGTCGTACAGCGTCTTGTCGTCGATGCCGGAGATGAACGCGTACGCGTAGATGTGCAGCTTCGTGTAGGTCCAGTCGATGAACGAGTCCCCCTTGAGGTGGTAGCAGAGCAGGTTGCCCAGGATCTTGTTCGGGGTCGACGTGTGGAACCAGGTCGTCGCGGTGGGGATGACGTCCGGGCACGGACCGCCCGCGCCCTGGTGCGTGTGGGCGAAGGTCAGGGACACCCGGTAGTAGGAGTCCAGGTCGCTCAGGTTGGGGAAGTGGATCAGGCGGATCGCAACCTGGCCGCTGGTGCACCCGAGCTCCGCGTCGCCTCCCTCCGGGATCGAGGTGTCGGCCCGCACGCAGCTCGGCCGGAGGTCGGACCGCACGTGGTCCAGCAGGAACTGTTCCGCATCTGTGGGGAAGGGAACCTTCACCGTCCAGGTGGCCGTGGCCGGGGATGCGTCCGTGTTCCCGGCGGCGTCGGTGGCCTGGACCGCGAAGGTGTGCTTGCCGCCGGGGAGGCCGCTCACGGTGTCCGGGGACGAGCACGACTGGAACGACCCGCCGTCCAGGGAGCACTGGAACGTCGAGCCCTCCTCGCTGGACGAGAACGAGAACGTGGCCGAGGCGGAGGTCGACGTCGCGGTCGGACCGTCGGAGATGTGCGTGTCCGGCGGCGTGGTGTCGTCGACCCGCCAGCTCCGAGAGGCGGGCGTGGAGTCCGTCTTCCCGTCCGAGGCCACCGCCCGAACCTGGAGCGAGTGCCGGCCGTCGTCCAGCCCCTGGAAGGTGGCCGGCGAGCGGCACCGGTCGAACGCGCCCCTGTCGAGCGCGCACTGGAACGTGGCGTCCGACGGGTCCGCCCGGAACCGGAAGGTGACCCGGGAGTCGTGCACGGTGCCGTTGGGTCCGGCCGCGATGGTGGTCGCGGGACCGGACCCCCCTCCCCCTCCGGCCACCACCACCACGGCCACCACGGCCACGACCACGACCACGATCACGGCCACCGCGATCAGCAGCGGCCGGCGCGAGCGGCCAGGGGGCCTACCCGGCCCCCGGACCCCGCCGGGGATCGGCTCGGCCACCGTCGGCGAGAACAGGGCGCCGGGTGGCGGGGGTGGCATTCCGGCCGGTGCCGGAGCTGCAGGCTGGGGCGGGCCGGCCACGGTCGCAGCCGGGCTCCCGACCACCGTGGGCAGGGCCGAGGGAACGCCGCCGGCCTCGGTGCGAGCGGCGGCCGTTCCCGATGCCAGGGCGGCCCGGGCCGCCGCCACCAGGTCGGCGCACGTCGCGTATCGGTCGGCGGGTTCCTTGGCCATGGCCTTGGCCAGGACCGCGTCGAGCCCGGGAGGGAGCCCGGGCCGGTACGAGGTGGGAGGCGGGGGCGGCGTCGCCAGGTGGCCGTACATCACGGTCTCGAACGTGTCGCCCGGATACGGCGGCCTGCCCGTGAGGCACTCGTACAGGACACACCCCAGCGCGTAGAGGTCGGTTCGCCCGTCCACCGGCTGCCCCTTGAACTGCTCGGGGGCCATGTAGTTCGGCGTGCCCAGGGTCTGGCCCGTGGCGGTCAGGCCGCTCGCGGCCAGGTTCTTGGTGATCCCGAAGTCGCACAGGAACGCGTGGCCCTCTCCCGCCGAGTCCCGGGCCGAGGCGATCAGGATGTTGCCCGGCTTGACGTCACGGTGGATCAGGCCGCGAGCGTGCGCCGCGTCCAGCGCCGCCCCCACCTGGGCCACGATGGAGATGGCCCGCTCCGGGTCTAGTGCGCCCTCGCGGTCGATCAGCCGACCGAGGTCCTCGCCGTCCACGTAGCGCATGGCGATGAACAGCTCGTCGCCGATCTCGTCGGCGTCGAACACGGGGATGATGTTGGGGTGGTCCAGCGAGGCCACCGCCCGGCTCTCGTCCACGAAGCGCTGCCTGGCCACCTGGTTCCGGAACAGCCGCTGCCCCATCACCTTGAGCGCCACGTGCTTTCCCAGGCGAGTGTGCTCGGCCAGGTACACCGCCCCCATGGCGCCCTCGTCGATCTTGGCCTCGATTCGGTACCGGCCGAGCGTGGTCCCCACCATGCGGTCCGTCTCGTCGGGCGGCGGGGCCGGAGCGACCTCGGGGGCCAGGGAGATCTGCGCGTCGCCGATCCCGATGCGCTCGTTCCCCCCCAGGACCACCGCTCCCTCGATGCGCTGGCCGTTCACGAACGTCCCGTTGCGGGAGCCGAGGTCGCGGAGCACCATGCGGCCGCTGTCGTCCACCTCGAGCTGGGCGTGGCGCCTGGACACGAGGTTGTCGTCGAGGACAACGTCGCAGGAAGGGTCGCGGCCGAGCACGACCTGCCGGCCGAGCTCCAGCGCTTCGGTCCGCCCGCCGGCGGACGTGACGGTCAGTTTCATGCAGTCACCAGCCCGGCGATTCTATCGGTCGCCCGGCCGGCCGATAAGGGCCCGGGCCAGGCGGCGTGGCCGGACCGGCGGTTCCCCGGCCGCTAGTATCTGTCGCATGGCCAAGGACTCCTTCTCGTTCGACATCGTCTCCGAGGTCGACATGGCCGAGGTCTCGAACGCCCTGGACCAGGCCCGGCGGGAGCTGGCCACCCGCTTCGACTTCAAGAACACCGGGACCTCGATCGAGCGGGACGAGGACCTCCTGGAGATCCGCTCCTCCACCGAGGACCGGCTGAAGGCCGCCCTGGAGGTGCTGAAGGAGAAGATGGTCCGCCGGGAGATCCCGCTGAAGGCCCTGTCCACGGGCCCGGTCCAGCCGGCCGCCGGTGGCACCTACCGGATGAACGTGCACGTGAACAAGGGGATCACCGACGAGAAGGCCCGCGAGCTCACCAAGTTCGTGAAGGGGCTCTCCGTGAAGGTGCAGAGCCAGGTCCAGGGGGACCAGGTCCGGATCACGGGGAAGAAAAAGGACGACCTCCAAGCGGTGATCCGGGCCGTGCGCGAGCACGACTTCGGGATCGCTCTGCAGTTCACGAACTTCCGGCCTTAGGGCAAACCCCGTGGGGGCGTTGGGGCCGGCGGGGGTCGCTCCGCGGGCCAGTCCCCACCCAACCCCCGCTGCGCGATCCCCCGCCGGCCTTTGCTCCCCTTCGGCGTGCGCCGTACCGGACTCTTCAAAACCCCGGTCCGGTCCGGCGTGCTCGTGTACGGCTGCTACTCGATGACGGGTTGGTTCGGCGCTGTGCCGATCTTGGCTTCTATGGCCTTGAGGCGGGCGATCCTATCGGCGGTGGGGGGGTGGGTGGAGAAGAGGTTGGCCATAGACATGCCTCGGTTGCGGCCGCTGAAGGGGTTCATGATGAACAGGTGGGCCTGCGAGGGGCTCATGGTGGCGGGCGGGGTCTGGTTGGCGTAGGCCTCGATCTTCTGGAGGGCCGTGGCCAGGGCCTCGGGGTCGTGGCCAAGGTACGCGCCCGACTCGTCCGCCTGGTACTCGCGGGACCGTGAGATGGCCATCTGGATGATCCCGGCCGCGATGGGCGCCAGGATCACCGCGAGCAGGCCGACCAGCGGGTTGCGGTCCTCGTCGCTCCCGCCGAACCAGAACGCCATGTACGCGATCCACGTGATGGCCGTACCGATGGCCGCGGCGATCGAGGAGATCAGGATGTCGTGGTTGGCCACGTGCGAGATCTCGTGGGCCAGGACCCCCCGGAGCTCCCGTTCATCGACGACCTGAAGCAGCCCACGGGTCACGGAGACCGCCGCATGCTGCGGGTTCCGGCCGGTGGCGAACGCGTTCGGCTGCGGCATGTCCGAGACGTAGATCTTCGGCATGGGCAGCCCGCGGGCCTGGGTCAGCTCCCGGACGATCCGGTACAGCTGCGGCGCCTGCTGCTCGGTGACGGGTTTGGACCGGCTGGACGCGATGGCGATGCGATCGGAGAACCAGTACATCGCCAGGTTGAACGCGAACGCGACGAACAGCATGATCAGGGCGCCGTTTCGGCCGCCGAACGCCGCGCCGAGTCCCACGAACAGTCCACCCAGCGCCGCGATCAGGACCCACGTCTTGATCCGGTTGATGCCGGTCATCTCCTCAGCCTCCTCCTTCGGCCGGTTCCACGAACCGGCCCCTGAACCAACGAAGACCTCCGCCACGTTTGGCGAAGGTCTTGCCGGGGGCTTCCTCCCGCCGGGGCCGGCACCTCGCGGTGCGTCTTGACGGCCGACCGGCCTGGGCTACTCCCCTTCGCTGGTCTGTCTGGTTCCTATTGTCTCACTGGTTGATTCGTTCGCGCCGGGGCGCCGGATTCACCTGCCCACCAGCGTCGCGCCTGGCGGGAACCGGGCGAAGATGTCCGGGTACACGAACACGGCGAACACGGCCAGGGCCGCGAGCAACGCGAGCCCCGTGACCAGCCCGGGCACGCGGGCGGGGCGTTCCTCGCCGGGCACCAGGAACATCACCCTGGCCACCGACAGGTAGTACCCCAGTGAGATCACCGAGTTCACCACCATGATCACGGCCAGCCACGGTCCGATGCCGCCGCGGGTGATGGCGGCGTCGAAGATGGTGAACTTGGCCCAGAACCCGGCCGTGGGCGGGACGCCGCCCAGCGAGAACATGAACACGGCCATGGCCCCGGCCAGTGCGGGGGCCCGGCGGATCAGCCCGGCGTAGTCGTCGATCAACGCGCCGGGGGCCTCCCGGGCCATCCCCACCACCACGGCGAACGCGCCCAGCGACATCACGCCGTAGATCAGGATGTACAGCTCAGCGGCGGCGAACGCCTGGCGGTTCACCGCGACATCGTTGGTGGTGGCCAGGGCGAACGGCAGCAGCATGTACCCGGCCTGCGCCACGCTGGAGTACGCCAGCAGCCGGACGATCTGCCGCTGCTGCAGTGCCACCAGGTTCCCCACCGTCATGGTGAGGATCGACAGCACCGCGAAGATGGGCGCCCAGAAGTCCGCCCTCGGCCCGAACCCCAGGAACATCAGCTCCAGCAGGCCGGCGAACCCGGCGGCCTTCGACGCCACCGACAGGAACGCCGCCACCGGGATGGGGGCGCCCTCGTACGTGTCCGGCGCCCAGAAGTGGAACGGCACGCTGGACACCTTGAACGCGAACCCCGCCACCACCAGCAGGATGGCCGCGAGCGACATGGTCTCCGTGCCACCGTGCAGCGTGCCGAGCTTCGACGCGATGCCCGCCAGGCGGGTGGTCCCGGTGACGCCGTAGATCAGGCTCATGCCGTACAGCATCACGGCCGAGGACAGCACCCCGATCAGGAAGAACTTCAGCCCGGCCTCGTTCGATCGCGGGTCGGCCTTGCGGAACGCCGCGATCAGGAACCCGGGCGCCGAGACCAGCTCCAGCGAGATGAACAGCAGCAGCAGGTCCCGGGATGAGGCCATGGTCAGGGCCCCCAGGAACGACGCCATCAGCAGCGAGTAGTACTCGCCCTGGTAGTACCGCCCGTCCTGGAAGTACCGCAGCGACATCCCCAGCACGACCACCGCGGAGCCCAGGAAGAACACCTTGAACAGGACGGCGAAGGGATCCACCACGTACATGCCGCCGAACGTGGAGCGGTGCGCGTTGATCAGGGTGAGCGTGGCGGCGAGCGACCCGAGGACGCCGAGCAGGGCCACCGGCATGGCCATCCACTTCCGCTCCTGGGGCAGGAACGCGTCGAACACGATCACCACCAGGATGGTCCCGGTGAGCACCAGCTCCGGGGCGATGGCGTGGTAGTCGATCGTCTGCATCCGCCTACCCGCCCGAGAAGAAGTGGATGAGGGAGGACACGGCGTCATTCGTGGCCCCGAACACCAGCCGGGGGAACAGCCCCAGCACGACGATGCCGGCCAGCAGCGGCGCCCACGCCAACCACTCCGCCGACACGACGTCGGCGATGGTGGCGTCGCGCCACCGGTCCGGGAGGACGCCGAAGTTCACCCGCTGCAGGGTCCACAGGAAGTACCCAGCCGTGAGGATGGTCCCGATGCCACCGAACACCATCAGGGTCCGGAACAGCGGGACCGACAGTCCCGCAGCGGGGTTGTAGGCCGCCAGCAACGCCAGGACCTCGCCCCAGAACCCGGCCAGCCCGGGGAGTCCCAGCGACGCGATGGCCGTCAGCGCGAACGCCCCGCCCAGGTGCGGCACCTTCCGCACCAGGCCGCCGCCGATCTCGGCGATCTCGCGGGTGTGATAGCGGTCGTAGATCGAGCCGACCTCGAAGAACAGCATCCCCGTGATCACGCCGTGCGCCACCATGCCGAAGATCGCCGCGTTCACCCCCAGCGTGGTCATCGTGGCGATGGCCAGCATCACGAACCCCATGTGCCCCACGGAGGAGAACGCGATCAGCCGCTTCAGGTCGCGCTGGGCCAGGCAGGCCAGCGATGCGTACACGATGGCGATGGTCCCCAGGATGGCGATGGCTGGCGCATAGGTGTGCGCGGCGTCCGGCAGGATGGGGAACGCGATCCGGATGAACCCGTACGCGCCCATCTTCAGCAAGATCCCGGCCAGCAGCACCGAACCCACCGTGGGCGCCTCGGTATGCGCGTCGGGGAGCCACGTGTGCAGCGGCCACATGGGGACCTTGATGGCGAACCCGAAGAACATCCCGGTGAACAGCAGCAGCTGGATGGTGTGCGAGAACCCCGTTCCCACCCGCGACAGCGTGATGATGTCGAAGGTGTGCGGGTGCGCGTGGAAGAACGCGCCGATGAACGACAGCAGCATCAGCACGCTGCCGGTGATGGTGAACAGGAAGAACTTGATGGCCGCGTACTCCCGACGCCCGCTCCCCCAGACTCCGATCAGGAAGTACATCGGGATCAGCACGAGCTCCCAGAACACGAAGAACAGCACCAGGTCGAAGGCGATGAACGTCCCGGCCATGCCCGTCTCCAGCAGCAGGATCAGGGCCACGAAGGCCTTCGCGTTCCCGGGCTGCGGCAGGAACCGCCACGTGTAGATGGCGCACAGGAAGGTGAGCAGCAGGGTCAGCTCGAACAGGGGCAGGCTGATCCCGTCCAGGCCCACGTGGAACCGCGCCCCGATGGCCGTGATCCACTTCGTGTCCAGCTCGAACTGCAGCCCGGAGTGCGGGCCGTAGTCGAACGTGGCCAGGATGGCGATGCCCACGCCCAGCGCGGCCCCGGTGATGCCGATGCCGAGGGCCCGGGCCAGCCGGTCCCGGCTCCGGGGCACGAACGCCAACGCGATCGCGCCCGCCGCGGGCAGGATCGTGGCGATGGTGACCGCGGACTGCTGCCAGCCGCTCATCGTCGGCCCCGGATCACTTGAAGTAGGTCGTGAAGATCACGGCCAGGATCACCACCCCGGCGAACAGGATCGCGGCGTAGCGCTGGACGCTGCCCGATTGCAGATATCGCAGCACGCTGCCCACGAAGCGGACGCTCAGGCCGACGCCGTTCACCGCGCCGTCCACCACCCGGCGGTCGACGGTGTCCACGTCGGCAGCCAGCGGGTACTGGATGGGCCGAACGATGCCGCGCAGGTAGATGTCGTCCAGGAAGTACTTCCGCTGGATGAACACATATGCCGGGCCCAGGTTCGTCAGCGGATCGGGCTCGCGCCATCGCCGGTACAGGCCGTAGCCCACCGCGATGCCGGCGGCGGCGCCCAGAAGCGAAATCGCGGCGAAGCCGTAGTCCACCGGCTCGCGGACCAGCGGTCCGAAATGGACCCAGTCCGCGAACAGGTGGGTCGGCCCCAGGAACCCGGCCACCACCGACAGCGTGGCCAGGACGACCATGGGACCGGTCATGCTCGGTGGCGACTCGTGGGCGTGGGCTGTCCCCCGGTACTGCCCGAAGAACGTCAGCAGCACGGCCCGGGTCATATAGAACGCTGTCAGCACGGCGGTGGCCAGCGTGACCACGAACACGCCGTAGTGCCCGGACTTCCAGGCCTGGGAGATGATCTCGTCCTTCGACCAGAACCCGGCCAGCGGCGGGATCCCGGACAGGGCGGCCGCGCCGATCAGGAAGGTCCAGAACGTGAGCGGCATCGGTCGCCGCAGGCCGCCCATCTCGCTCATGTTGTTGGTGTGCACGGCGTGGATGACCGAACCTGCCGCCAGGAACAGCAGGGCCTTGAAGAACGCGTGGGTGAACAGATGGAACAGCCCGGGCGTGTAGCCGGACAGGCCGAGGGACAGCCCGCTCACCATGTAAGCAAGCTGGGACACCGTGGAGTAGGCGAGCACGCGTTTGATGTCGTCCTGGACCATCGCCAGCAGCGCGGCGATGAGCATGGTGATGGACCCGATCACCGCCACGAACGTCAGCACCCCGGACGGCGCGAACACGAACACCGAGAACAACCGGCCGACCAGGTACACGCCCGCCGCCACCATGGTCGCGGCGTGGATCAGCGCCGAGACCGGGGTGGGCCCGGCCATGGCGTCGGGCAGCCACACGTGCAACGGGAACTGGGCGGACTTCCCGATGGCCCCCCCGAACAGCAGCAGCGCCCCGGCCGTGAGCAGCGCCGGCCGGATGGCGCCCGCCGCCGCCAGATGGGAGACCCTGCTCATGCTAGAGGTGCCGCTCGCGAAGATCAGCGTGAAGATCCCGAACAGGAACGGAATGTCGCCCGTCTTGGTGGTGATGAACGCCTTGATCCCCGCGTTCGAGTTCTCCTTCTCCTCCCACCAGTGCCCAACCAGCAGGTATGAGCAGATGCCCACGAGCTCCCACCCGACAAGAAGCTGGATGAGATTGTTCGCGATCACCAAATTCAGCATCGACCCCGTAAACAGCGACAGGCACGCGAAATACCACGTGTACCTGATGTCGTCCTTCATGTAGCCGGTCGAATAGATCTGCACGCACAAAGAAACGAGCGTGACGATCACAAACATTGTTGCCGTCAGCCCGTCGACGTTCTGACTGATCTGGAGCTTGATTCCGATGCCACTGAGCCACGTGAAAGAGTCGATGTGCCCGGAGCCGCCGGCGATGAAATGGGAAGCGACGATCAGCGACAGCACGAACGAAGCACCGACCGCAACGATCCCGATCGGAGCCCCACCGCCGGGCGAGCGCTTCCCGAAGAACACGATCAGGAAGAACGAGATCAGCGGGAGCGCGACAATGATCCAACTGAAGCGGATCACAAGGTGACCCCAGCCGCAGCGAAAGGCCGAACGGAACGCTTGCAGGCGGGGCCGCGGGGGCGGTGGGGGGACCGCGGAGGAACGCGGTGCGAAGCCGCAGGGACCGCACGGCGTCTCCCGCTCGCGTTCCGGGAGCGGTGGGCCCCGGGCCCCCGCGGCAGCCGCCGACACGGCCGAGCAGCATGGGTTTCGCCGCGCGCGCTCACCATTTCAGCAAGTTGATCTCGTCGACGTTGACGGTTTCCCTGTTGCGGTAGATCAGGATGACGATGGCCAGGCCGATGCCGATCTCGGCTGCCGCCACCGTGATGACGAAGAGCGCGAAGACCTGCCCCGTCAGCAGGGCGCTCTTCAACGCTTGTGAGAACGCCACGAGATTCACGTTCACCGCATTGAGCATCAGTTCGATCGACATCAGCACCATGACCGCGTTGCGGCGGGCAAGGACGCCGTAGACGCCAATGGCGAAGAGCGCTGCGGAGAAGGTCAACGGCATCCACAGGTGGATCACGGTTCGTCCCTCCGGGCCAGGGCGATGGCGCCGATCAGGGCGCCGAGCAGCAGCACGGAGACGATCTCGAACGGGGCGACGAAGTGGCGGAAGATGGCGTTTCCTATCTGGGCAGTTCGGGTGGGTTGCGCGGTGAACGTGGTGCCGGAGAAGGCTCCCTGGATGAGAACGAGGAGGCCGGCCAGCACGCCGGCCGCGACCACGGCGGCGACCCCGCGTTGCTGGTTGTCCAGGGCCTCTCGGCCGATGGGGGCGCGGGTCAGCATCAGGCTGAACAGCAAGAGCACGACGATGGCCCCCACGTAGATCACGATCTGGACCCACGCCACGAACTCGGCGGCCAACAGGAGGTACACGCCGCCCACCATGGCCAGGGTGATCACCAGGTTCAGCGCCCCGTGCACGACGTTCCTGGTGGTCACCAGGCGGAGCGCCGAGATCAGGCCGACCACGGCGAGCACGGCGAAGGCGACCTCGTGCGACGTCATCGCCCCGCTATGCCTCCCCGGCCTTCCGCTTGGCCTCGATCATCGCGGCCCGGCGCGCCTTGCCCTCCGCGACCCGCCGGTCCGTTCCCTTGGCCAGCTCCTCGGCCAGGACCCGGTCGAAGGTCGGCTGGTCCAGGGCCAGCTCGACCTTCTCCCTCGGAGCCCGGGGACCGGCTTCGGCGACCGGCGCCTCGGCCGGAGACTCTGGCTCGGCCGGAGCGGCGGGGGGGGCGATGGTAGGAGGCGCGGGGGGCGCCGCGGCCGGGGCGGCCGCTACCGCAGGAGCGGGGGCGACCTCCGCCGGAGGCTCCGCTCCGACTTCCAGCTCCGGCGGAGGGAGCACGGTGTAGGTCCACTCCTCGAGCTTCTCCTTCTCGTGGGTCAGCTCGACGATGTCGTAGGTGGCGTACTCGAACTCGGGGCTCCAGAACAGCGCGTCGAACGGGCACACCTCCACGCAGATCCCGCAATACATGCACAGCGCGTAATCGATGGCGAACCGGTCCAGCACCTTCACCGAACGGGCTCGCCCCCCGGCCGCCGGATCGTGCGTCTCCTTGTGGGCGTCGATGTAGATGCACCAATCCGGGCACTCGCGCGAGCACTTGTAGCAGACCGTGCAGTTGGCCTCCTTCAGCGCGATGACCCCGCGCGTCCGGGGCGGGAGGTCGGGCTTCTCGTCCGGGTACTGCTGCGTGACCGAGGGCCGCAGCATGTGCTTGAGCGTGACCATGAGGCCCTTGACCAGCCCCAGGCCGGGCAGCCCCCGGGGCCGCTGCCCGTCGGCCGGCGCCTCACGAACCGCCATGCCCGACCCTCCTCACTTGACCGCGACCTTGATCGCGGCCGTGGCCATGATGTTCACCAGCGCGATGGGGATCAGCACCGTCCACGAGAACCGTTGGAGCTGGTCCTCCCGCAACCTCGGGTACGTCGCCCGCAGCCAGATCACGAAGAACGACAGGGCCCCGATCTTCCCCGACATCCAGATCCACCCCGGGATGAACGACAGCCCCGGGATGGGTTGGTAGGCCCCCAGGTACAGCGTGGACGCGATGGCCGACAGCGCCACGATCCCGCCGTACTCGGCGAGCAGGAAGAACGCGAAGCGCAGCCCCGTGTACTCGGTGTAGGCGCCGAAGATGATCTCGGAGTCGGCGATGGGCATGTCGAACGGTGGGCGGGTCAGCTCGGCCAGCGACGCGACCATGAAGATGCCGAACCCCACGATCTGCGGAAACACGTACCAGTAGTGCTGCTGGGCCTCGGCGATCCCGATGAGGGACATCGTCCCGGCCTGCATCACCACCGCGGCGGCCACCAGGATCAGCGGCAGCTCGTACGCGATCAGCTGGGCCGCGGCCCGGAGCGCCCCGATCAGCGAGAACTTGTTGGCCGACGCCCACCCCGCCATCAGCACGCCGATCACCGAGATGGACGACGCGGCCAGCACGTAGAAGATCCCGACGTCCAGGTTCTCGGCGAACAGGTTGTCGTCGAACGGGATGACGGCGAACAGCAGGATGTACGGGATCATCGCCACCGCCGGGGCCAGCGCGAACACCCACCGGTCGGCGGCCCGGGGGATCACGTCCTCCTTCTGCACGAACTTCACTCCGTCCGCGATGAGCTGGGCCCATCCATGGAACCGGCCCGCGTACATGGGCCCCAGGCGGGACTGCATGTGGGCCAGCACCTTGTGCTCCATGTAGCCCACGACCATGGGCGCGGACAGGAACACGATCACGACCAGCAGGGCCTTGATCACCAGGATGACCCAGAAGCTGCTGAACAGGTCGTTGACGAAGGAGACCCCGGCCGTGGCGAACGAGGTGGACGACGTGACCGTGGCGGGCAGCGCGAGCAGCGCGGTCACTCCTCCTCTTCCTCCTCGCCCTCCACCGCGCCCGGCCACACCTTGGCCCGGCGGCTCATCAGCGTGAAGTCCTTCCGGAGGGGATGGCCCTCGAACGGCTCCGGCAGCACCAGCTTCACCAGGTGGGGGTGGCCCTCGAACACCACGCCGAACAGCTCCGCGGTCTCGCGCTCGTACCAGTTCGCCCCCGGATACAGGTCTGACAGCGTGGGGCAGCGGGGCTCGTCCCGCGGGACTTGCACCTTCACCCGGAGGTGGTGGTTCCGGGACGTGGAGTACAGGTGGGTCACCAGCTCGATCACGCCCTGGTCGGGGAAGTCGACGGCGCTCGAGAAGTCGAAGTAGTCGCAGGCGAACTCGGGGTCGTCACGGAACGTCTGCACCAGCTCCCGAAGCCGGGCCACGGAGACCGTCACCACGGCATGGCCGTGCTGGTCCGCGACGTCGGAGACGTCGTCGCCGAACTGGGCCCGCAGGCGCTGCCCGACCTCAGGGGGTCGGAGCGGGGGCCGGACGCGTGAGCTTGCCACTCCACTTCTCCCTGATGTCCTCGCCGCCAATCTTCTCCTGGAGCCGGATGATGCCGTGCAGCAGCGCCTCCGGCCGGGGCGGGCATCCCGGCACGTACACGTCCACCGGGATCATCTGGTCCACGCCCTTGGTCACCGAGTAGGAGTCCCAGTAGGGACCTCCGCAGTTCGAGCACGAGCCGAACGAGATCACGTACTTCGGCTCCGGCATCTGGTCGTACACGCGCTTCAGCGCGGGGGCCATCTTGTCGGTCACCGTGCCCGCCACCACCAGCAGGTCGGCCTGCCGGGGCCCGTGCGCGAACGGGATCACGCCCAGGCGGATGAAGTCGTGCTTGGGGTCGGTCACCGCGATGAACTCGATCGCGCAGCAGGCCAAGCCGAAGTTCATCACCCACAGCGAGTACCGGCGGCCCCAGTTCAGGATGAACTTCATGGGCTGGGGCACCGGGATCTTGTCGATCACGCCCACTTCAGCAGGCCCTTCCGCCAGGCGTATAGCAGGCCGACCGCGAGGATGAGGATGAAGATGCCCATCTCCACGACCGCCGCGTAGCCGAGCTTCTCGAAGACGACCGCCCAGGGGAACAGGAACACGCTCTCCACGTCGAACACGACGAACAGGAACGCGTAGATGTAGTAGCGGATCTGGCTCTGGGACCAGCCCTCCCCCACCGGGTCGATGCCGCACTCGTACGTGGTGAGCTTCTCCGGCAGAGGTCGGTGTGGCGACAGGGCACGGGCCGTCAGAAGCGCAACCGCCACCAGGCCGGCCCCGGCCGCGATGACGGCGACGATGACCCCGTAGGACTGGTAGTAGGTCTCGGATGCTTGTAAAAGCATTCTCAAGCGCGGATTCTACAGTGGCCGCTTGGCACGCCGCTCTTCGCCAGATCGGCCACATGCGAAGCGACCGCCCGTGGGCAAGCCGCGTTCGCCGATCCGGCTGGCGCGGGTGGTGCCGGATCGCCCCCTGTACGCCGGTCGCAGGAGCCTGCCGGAGCCCTAGCGAGCGACGCTCGAGGCCAAGCCGAACAGCACGGACAGGGCCCACACGGCCGCACCAAGCAGGCCGAGCATGACCCCGGCATTGGTCAGAAGTCGTGGCCCGTCGCTCGACGGAGCCCCGGAGCTGGCTTCACGGGACCGTCTCGAAGCCCTGCTCCCGGAAGTCCCGGTCGAACGCGAATGCGCGGCGGATCCCTGACGCGCGCATGACCGCGAAGCTCACGCAATCGACGAGGGAAACTGTTCGCCCAGCGAGGGCCAGGAACACCCCAACCGCATTCCGGTGAATGGACTCGTCCACGTACACGACCGCGATCACCGGAAGGAGATCGTGGAACAGTGCTCGTACCGCCTCGGTCCCCAGCCTCCGTTGCACGAGCGAGGCCGACTCGAGAACCACATAGTTGTGGGTCAGGAGCGCCTCTCCGCCGGATCGACCTGGGCCCCCGAGCCAGTCGGCCGCCGCATGATGGTTCTCATCCTCGGCCGCAAGTACGGCAAAGAGCGCGGACGTGTCGACGAAGAGCGTCAATCCTTCCAGTCCATGAAGTCTTCCGCGAGGTAGCGATCGTGGTCCTTGCTGATGTCGGAAAGGCCGGATCGGAACTTTCCCACCGCGGCCATGGCCCGCTCCCAATTCGCGTGACGGTCGTCCGCGGCGAGCATGAGGTCGATAGCGTCGCGGATCAGCGTAGCCATGGAGACCCCTCGTTCCGCCGCCCGCTTCCTAAGCTCGCGGACCTGATGTTCGGTCAGCTGGACCTGGGTGCGAATCATGCTAACATGATAACGTCCACGGACTCTATGATGTAAGGCAAGCCGGTGGGATTCGTTTCAGGCTTCGGCGCTGCAGCGATCCGCGATGAACCGGGCCAGGGTCTCCAGGGCGGTCCGGGCCGCCCCCCCTGGAAGGCGTTCGGCCAGCTCCCGGGCCCGGCGGACCTCGCGGGTCACGGCGGCCCGGGCGTGCGACAGGCTGCCGTCGCCCCGCACGATGGCCAGCGCGCGGTGCAGGCGGTCCCCTTCCGGCGGGCCCGGGCGGAGCAGCTCCACCAGCTCGTCGCGCCGGTCGCCGTGGGCCATCGCGTGCAGCACGGGGAGCGTGTACACGCCCTCCTTCATGTCCACGCCCGGCTCCTTGCCCAGTTCCCGCTCCGACGCGGTGACGTCCATAATGTCGTCCGAGAGCTGGAACCCCAGCCCGACCGCGTCCCCGAACTGGTCCAGGACCTCGACCTGGTCCGGCGGGGCGTCCGAGAGCAGCCCTCCCAACCGGCAGGACGTGGCGATGAGCGAGGCCGTCTTGCGCCGGATGGTCTCCATGTAGGCCCGCTCGTTCTGGTTCAGCTGCCCGGCGGTGGAAACCTCGCGGATCTGGCCGTTCGAGACGGTGGCAATGGTCCGGGCCAGCAGGCGGGTGACCTCCGTGCCCAGGTCCGAGGCGATCTCCGCGGCCCGGGCGAACAGGTAATCGCCCGAGACGATGGCTACGCTGTTCGACCACCGGGCGTTCACGGAGGGGACGCCGTGGCGCGACTCGGCCTCGTCGATGACGTCGTCGTGATGCAGGGTGGCCACGTGGGTCAGCTCGATGGCGGCGGCGCCGGGGACCAGCCGGGCGTCCTTGGGGTCGCCGAAGTACCCCGCCAGCAGGACCAGCATGGGACGGAAGCGCTTCCCGCCGGCGGCCAGCAGGTACGCGGCAGCCTCCGACAGCATGTCGTAGTCGGCCTGGACGGTCTTCTCCAGGAACCGCTCCACGTGGTCGAGGCCGATCCGGAGCTCGGCCTCGAGCGCCGGATCCGACACCTCCAGCCCGGGGATCTCGACCCTGGTCATCGGGTCGGATCGTACCGGTGGCGGGACCGCGTCACCATCGAAGGATGGCCGCCGAGCGCAGGAACCCGAACACGATCTGGGGGAACACCCCGAACAGCAGCGTGAGCGCGGCCGGCACGGCCATGGCCACCGCTGGGACCGGCCTGGTCTCGGGCACGATCTCGTCCTGCGGGTCCTGCATGTACATGAGCACGATGACTCGCAGGTAGAAGAACGCGGCGACCACGCTGGCCAGCACGGCGATCAGTACCAGCGGCCAGTGGCCGGCGTCGACGGCAGCCTTGAAGGCCGTGAACTTCGCGATGAACCCGGCGGTGGGCGGGATGCCGGCCAGGGACAGCAGGAACAGCGCGAGGAACCCCGCCGCCAGCGGGTTCCGGCGGGCCAGGCCCGCGTAGGACGTGAGCCCGGTGCGGTCCTCGCCCCGGATCGACACCACCATGACCACCCCGAACGCGCCGACGATCATGGCCGCGTAGGCCACCAGGTAGAACAGGGCCGCCTGGATGCCGTCCTGGTTCGCCGCCGTGATCCCCGTGAGGATGAACCCGGCGTGAGCGACGCTCGAGTACGCCAGCATCCGCTTCACGTCGGTCTGGGCGATGGCCAGCACCGAGCCCACCACCATGGTCAGCGCGGCCAGGACCCAGATGAACGGCGTCCAGTCCCACGACAGGGGCTGGAAGGCCACGTCGAAGACTCGGATGAAGGCGGCGAACGCGGCGACCTTGGTGGCCGCGGCCATGTACGCGGTGATCGGGGTCGACGCGCCCTGGTACGCGTCGGGGGCCCACATGTGGAACGGCACCGCAGCCACCTTGAACGAGAAGCCCACCGCCAGAAGGCCGGCGGCGGCGAGGGCCAGGGGCTCCGAGGGGCGCCCCGCGAGGTGTCGGGCGATCCCCGCCAGGCTGGTCGTTCCCGTTGCGCCGTACGCCAGGGCGATCCCGTACAGGAAGAACGCCGACGAGAACGCCCCCAGCAAGAAGTACTTCATGGCCCCCTCGATGGCGGCCAGCCGCAGCGAGAACCCGGTCAGCACGTACAGGGACAGCGACAGGATCTCCAGGGCCAGGAACACCATGATCAGGTTCGACGAGGCCACGATGAGGGTCATGCCGGAGGTGCACAGCAATAGCAGCGGGTAGAACTCGCCCCGCGCCTCGCCGTTGCGCTCGAAGTAGTGGTAGCCCAGCAGGACTCCGACCGCCGCCACCATCAGCACGACGAGGCGGGCGAACACGGCGAACCGGTCGGCGGCGACCATGCCGCCAAGCACGGTCAGCGGGCCGTGCCAGTGCCACAGTGAAGTGGCCGCTCCGGCCGCTCCGGCCAGCCCGGCCAGCGTGGCCAGGGCGAGCGCGCCGTGGGAGACGCGCGGGAACACCGCGTCGAGGAGCAGCAGCGCGAGCCCCACCCCGACCAGGACCAGCTCCGGCGCCACCGGCCCGAACGAGAGCGGCGGGTGCATCAGGGACGGGCCTCGGCGTCGACGGAGGGCTGGAACGCGGTTGGGGTTTCGAAAGGCCCCCTATTCGCCTGGATCGTCACCTGATGCGTCGTCCGGTTGATCCGGTCCAGCACCGGCTTCGGAAACACGCCCAGGAACAGGATCGCGGCCAGTACCGGCACCAGGATCGTGTACTCCACGCGGGTCAGGTCGTGGCGCGTGGCATGCTCCTCCCGCACCGGCCCGTGCATGGCCCGCTGGTACGCCCACAGGATGTAGATGGCCGACAGCAGCACGGCCGCCGCCGCGACCGCCCCCCACACCCGGTTCCGGGTGAACGCCCCCAGGATCACCAGGAACTCCGACACGAAGTTGTTCAGCCCGGGCAGGCCCATCGACGCCAGGCCCACGAACAGGAACGCCGCAGCGAACTTCGGCGTGACCTGGGCGATGCCTCCCATGCGCGTCAGGTCCCGGGTCCGGGTCCGCTCGTACAGCATCCCCACCAGCAGGAACAGCGCTCCCGTGGACAGTGCGTGGTTCACCATGTACAGGACGCTGCCCGAGACGCCCTGCTGGGTGAACGCGAAGATCCCCAGCACGATCAGCCCGACGTGCGAGATCGACGAGTACGCGATCAGCCGTTTCAGGTCGGTCTGCATGATCGCGACCACCGCGCCGTACACGATCCCCACCAGCGCCAGGATCGCCACCAAGTGCGAGAAGTACCGCGACGCCTCGGGGAACAGCCCCAGGTTGAACCGCAGCAGCCCGTACGTGGCGATCTTGGGCAGGATCCCCGCCAGGATCAGCAGACCGCCCGTCGGCGCCTCGGTGTAGGCGTCGGGCTGCCACGAGTGGAACGGCACCAGCGGCGCCTTCACCGCGAACGCCACTAGGAACCCCAGGAACAGCCATCGCGCGGTGGTCACCGGCAGGTCGCCCGAGTGCGCCGCCAGCACCCGGAAGTCGAACGTGTGCAGCTGGAAGAACAGGAACAGGATGGCCACGAACAGGAACGCCGACCCGGCCATGGTGTACAGGAAGAACTTCACCGCGGCGTGGGCCCGCCGCTCGCCGCCCCACCCGCCGATGATCAGGTAGCCGGGGAACAGCATCGCTTCGAAGAACAGGAAGAACAGCAGCAGGTCCAGCGACACGAACGTTCCGAGCGTGAACGTCTCCAGGGCCAGCAGCGAGGCCATGAGGGTCCGGACGTCGTGGCGCTCCGTGTGCGAGGCCAGCACCGCCACGGGGAACAGGAACGTCGTGATGAGGACCAGGAACAGGCTTATCCCGTCCACGCCGACCAGGTACTGCAGGTGCAGCGAGCTCACCCAACTGGCCCGGTCCAGCAGCTGGAACCCCGACGCGCTGCGGTCGAAGTCGGCCAGGATGGCCAGCGACACCCCGAAGGTGGCCACGGTCACGGCCAGCGCAATGAGCCGCACGTCCCGGTCTGACAGCCGGGGCCACGCCAGCAGCACCGGGATGCCGACCAGCGGCAGGAACAGGATGAGGGTGACCCACGGCATGGCTAGAACCTCACCGCCAGGTAGCACAGGACGCCGACCACGCCGAGGAGGAACGCCAGCGCGTACGTCCGCACCACGCCGGTCTGGAGGCGGCGTCCGGCGGACGCCGCGCGCGCGACCAGGTTCGCCAGGACGTTCCCCGCCCCGTCGATGATCCGCCGGTCCACCACGTAGGCTGCGAACGCCGCGCCTGCCTTCCCGGGCGTGACCAGCAGCGCGCTGTAGATGTTGTCGAACCACCAGCCGTGGGCCAGGGTCTGCTGGACCGGCCGGAACCGGTCCCGCAGGGCGATCCAGTCGATCCGCCCCGACCCGTACACCAGCCACCCCACCGCGATCCCGAGCAGCGACACCGACATCGAGATCAACGTCAGCAGGGCCGTGGAAAGCCCGCCGTGGCCCTCCTGCACCCGTCCGACCACCGGCGCCAGGAACCGTGGCAGCACGCCCGAAACCGCGGACAGCCCGAGCAGCCCCGCCGCCACCGCGCCGACGGCCAGCAGGACCAGCGGGACCGTCATGATCCGCGGCGACTCGTGCGGATGCTGATCGTGACGGGGGGGCCCGAAGAACGCGATGAACACGACCCGGGAGATGTACAGCGCCGAGAAGAACGCCGCGAACAGGGCAACGGCGTACGCGACGGTTCGTCCTGTCTGGCTGGCCTGGGCCAGGATCTCGTCCTTGGCGAAGAACCCCGAAAGGGGCGGCACGCCGGAGATGGCCAGCCACCCCACCACGAACGTGCCGAACGTGATTGGCATGGCGTGCCGCAGCCCGCCCATCTTCTTGAGGTCCGTCTCGCCGTCCAGCGCGTGCATCACCGACCCGGTGGAGAGGAACAGCAGCGCCTTGTAGAAGGCGTGCGCCACCAACAGCAGGATCGCCACCGAGTACGCCTTCAGCCCCGCCGCGAACATCATGTAGCCGATCTGGCTGATCGTGGAGTACGCCAGCACGCGCTTGATGTCGTCCTGCCCCATCGCCGATAGCGCCGCATACACGGCGGTGACCAGCCCGATCACCAGCACCGCCGCGAGCGCGACACCCGAGATCTCGAAGAACACGTGCGTCCTCACGATCAGGTACACGCCGGCGGTCACCATGGTCGCCGCGTGGATGAGGGCGGACACGGGCGTCGGACCCTCCATCGCATCCGGCAACCACGTCTGCAACGGCAGCTGCGCCGACTTTCCCACCGCGCCGGCAAGCAGCAGGAATGCGATCGGCGTGAATGTGGAATCAGCGGGAGGGCGAAATCCTCCGAGATTTGGCGAATGAATGAGGTTGAATCCAATCGTCTTGTCGAAGTCGAGCGATCCGAACGTCACGAAGATCAGCGCGATCCCGACCAACATCGCCGCATCGCCAACCCGGGTCACCACGAACGCCTTCTTCGCAGCGGACGCAGCGGACGGCCGCTCGAAGTAGTGCCCGATCAACAAGTACGAGCACAGCCCCACGCCCTCCCACCCCAGGAACAGCAGCAGGAAGTTCTGCGCCAGAACGAGCACCAACATGAAGAACACGAACAGGTTCAGCTGCGCAAAGAACCGCGAATACCGAGGATCCCCCCGCATGTACCCGATCGAGAACACATGAATGAGCGTGCCAACGCCGGTGACAACGAGTGCCATCAAGATCGAAAGCGGATCGACCCGGAAGTCGACCCCAACGTTGAATGCCCCCACCGGCACCCACGTCCACAGGTGCTGCACGAAAACGCGGTCGTTGGGATCGCGCCCGATCAACGCGATGAACACGAGCACGGCGACCACGAACGAAGCGCCGATGGCAGCGGACGCGACCCATCCCGCGCGACCCCGAAGCCGCCGCCCGTAGACAGCGTTGACGACAGCGCCTACCAGCGGCAGCAACGGAATGAGCCCGACGAGGTGCAGCATCAGTTGGCCCCTGCGAAGACCGGGGCGGCCCGACCGTGTCGGCGGCTGCTCCGGGGGTCACGGGACCCACCGCTCCCGGAACGTGAGCGGGCGGCGTCGGCAGGCCCCTGCTGCCTCTCACACGTTCCTCCGCGGTCCCCCCTGGGCCCCCGGAGCCCCGCCTGCAAGCGTTCCATGCGGCCCATTCGCTGCGGCATGCTCTTCACCACTTCAAGAGGCTTGCGTCGTCGACGTTGGCGCTTCTGCGCCGGTTGAACATCGCGACGATGATTGCTAGACCGACGACGACCTCGGCGGCCGCGACGACCATCGAGAAGAAAGCCAGGACCTGGCCATCGAGCGCTTTGAACTGCCGGGAGAACGCGACCAGCGTGAGGTTCACAGCGTTCAGCTGGAGCTCTACCGACATGAAGATCACCAGCGCGTTTCGACGGATGAGGACGCCCACGGTGCCGATCGTGAACAGCACGCCCGAGAGGATCAGGAAGTACGAAATGGGCGTTCTCACGGGACGGGCTCCTTCTCCCGTGGCGCTGACTCCTCCGCTGAACGGGCCGCCTCTTCGATCTCGCGGGCGTGGCGGCCGGCCATGACCATAGCGGCCACGGCAGCGACGATGAGCAGGACGGACGTCACTTCGAACGGGAAGAAGTAGGAGTTGAACAGGACGCGGGCGAGGGACTGGACGTTGCCTCCACGGTTCACGGCGTCGAAGCCGGGGGCGGCGTGGTTGGAGATTCCCACGCCGTAGCGGACCGCAAGCGCCACTTCGGCGATGAGGCCCAGTCCGAGCAGCACGGCCAGCGGGCGTTGGGCCTTCATCTTCTCGACCAGGCTCTCCTCGCGGGTCACGCCCAGCAGCATGATCACGAACAGGAACAGCACCATGATCGCGCCGGCGTAGACGATGATCTGCACGGCGAACAGGAACGGGCTACCCAGCACCAGGAAGAACACGGCCAGGCAGAAGAAGTTCACGATCAGCAGAAGCGCCGAATGCACCGCATTTCGCGCGAGCAGCATCCCCAGCGCGGCGGCCACGGAGATCGGCGCGAACAGCCAGAACACGATCCAATCGGCCGCGACGCCGGCGATCACCGGAACCAATGCTTCCCCTCCCTGGTCGCCGGCCCGGACCCCAGCGGCGGCGGTGCCTGGAGCAATTGCTCCTTGGTCCAGATCGCAGCCTCGCGGGTCTCGAACGCCAGCTCGTAGTACGACGTCAACGTCAAGGCGCGGGTCGGACACGCCTCCACGCACAGCCCGCACCCGATGCACCGCAGGTAGTTGATCTGGTAGTCCTTCGCGTAGCGCTCGCCCGGCGACACCGGGTTGTCGCGGTCGTTCTCGGCGCCCTCGACCCAGATCGCGTCGGCGGGGCAGGCGAACGCGCACAGCTCGCACCCGATGCACTTCTCCAGCCCGTTGGGATGGCGGTTCAGCCGGTGCCGCCCCATGTGGGCGCGCGGGGGCGGCTGCACGATCTCCTTCGGATACTGCTGGGTGACGTCCTTGCGGAACATCTGCTTGAACGTCGTGAACATGCCCTTGGCGATGGGCCACACGACGCCACGCTTGGGCGCGCCTGTCGAGGAGCGCGGCTCGCTCACGCGGCGGCCCCCTCTTCCTCCGGGGCGGCCGTGCGACGCGCGGGCCAGAACAGCGAGATCAGGGCGCCGATCCCCACCACGATGGCCGCCCCGGTGAAGAACGCCTTGCGGCCGTACAGGTCCGGAAGCACCACCACCGTCCCCGTGAACAGCACCCAGAACAGGCCGAACGGGATGAGCACCTTCCACCCGAAGTTCATCAGCCGGTCGTACCGGAACCGCGGGAGCGTGGCCCGGACCCAGATGTAGACGAAGATCATGGCGAAGAGCTTCACCGCGAACCACAGCACGGGCCACAGCCACGGCACGAAGCTCGGGTGCGGACCCCTCGGTCCTCCCAGGAACAGGGTCACCGCCACCGCCGACACCGTCACCATGTGCAGGTACTCGGCCAGGTAGAACATGGCGAACTTGATGCCGGAATACTCGGTGTGGTACCCGGCCACCAGCTCCGTCTCCGCCTCGGCCAGGTCGAAGGGCGGACGGTTGGTCTCGGCCAGCGCGGCGGTCGCGTAGACCAGGAACGCCGGGAACATCGGCACGATGTTCCAGATGTGGTTCTGCCTGGCCACGATTCCCGTCAACGACAGCGTGCCCGCGTACATCAGCACGGAGACCAGGGCCAGGCCCATCCCCACCTCGTAGGAGATCATCTGCGCGGTCGAGCGGATCGATCCCAGCAGCGGGTACTTGGAACCGCTCGACCAGCCGGCCAGCACCACGCCGTACACGGCGATGGAGGCCATGGCCAGCACCCACAGGATCCCGATGTCGAGGTTCGCCACCTGGAACGGCACGAACCGGCCGAACAGGCGGACCCCGGTCCCGAACGGGATCACCGCGAAGGCCAGGAAGGCCGGGACCACCGAGACCAGCGGCGCCAGGAGGTACACGGGCCGGTCGGCGGCGGACGGCGTGATGCCTTCCTTGAAGAACAGCTTGATACCGTCGGCGATCGTGATCAGCAACCCGAAGGGGCCGGCGCGGTTGGGGCCGATCCGCGTCTGCATGTCGGCCACGACCTTCCGCTCGACCCAGATCACCAGCATCACGGTCAGCAGCATCCCGAAGAACACCACCACCACCCGGGCCGCTAGCAGGATCCAGTCGACGAGGTCCATCTAGGCGGTGGCCTCGAGCGTCGCCAGCGTGACGAACCGTCCCGACAGCAGGGTGTTCGCCGCGAACCCCGGCTGGTTGAACGGCACGAAGACGGACCCCCGCGCGATGCGCTCCGTGACCCGCACCGGCAGGACGGCCTGGCCGGCCTGGGTCCGAACGGCCGCCTCCTCGCCGTCCTTCACCCCGAGCCGGCCGGCATCCTCGGGGTGCACCTCCACGAAGGGTTCCTCCTGCAGCGCCGCCTTCAGGTGATCGGCGCCGCGGGAGAGCAGCCCGTCGTCCACCAGAAGGGGATACGTGAACAGCACCAGCGAATCGCCCGCGTCCCCGAGCGTTGCGGCGCTAGCTGCTCCGATGCCGTCAAGGCCCACGCCGCGCGGCTCGAGCAAACCGGCGGCCTCGCGCTGGACGTCCTCGAGCGAGCGGAACCCCATGTCCGCGCCCATCGCCTGGGACAGCTCCTGGAAGATCTGCCAGTCCGGGCGGGCCAGCCCGGCGGGGCCTCGCAGCGCGCGAATGGACTGCGAACGGCCCTCCCAGTCCGTGACGTGTCCCTCCTTCTCCAGCGGCGCCGCGGCGGGGAGCATCGCGTCGGCGTAGAAGGAGAACGGCCCCGCCACGATGTCCTGGACCACCTTGAACCGGACGTTCTCCAGTGCATGGCCGGCCAGCGCCGCGTCGGGGAAGTCCCGCAGCAGGTCCACGCCGATCAGATAGAGCACGTCGATCTCGTGGCGGGCCGCCGCGGCCAGGATCTCGGCGGTGTCGCGCCCGGGCTGCTCCGGGACGGAGCCTGCGCCCCACACCGCCTCCACCTCGGCCCGCTCGCCGGCGTCGGCCACGCGGCGCCCGCCCGGCAGCAGCGCCGGATGTACGCCGGCTCGGAGCGCTCCCCGGTCCCCCGCCCGCCGGCTCAGGAACGCGAACTTTCCGCCCACGCTCCGGACCAGGGTCGCCGCCGCGGCCACGGCCCCGGCGCTCTCCGCCCCGCGAGGGCCGACCAGCACCACGGATTCCTCGCCGGCCGCCGCCAGCGCATCGGCGATCCGGGCCAGCCCCGCCACGTGCACCGGCGGGTGGGCCGGGCGTCCGTCCCGAGGACGGGCCAGGCCGGCGACGAGATCGAGCGCGGCCGCCTCGCCCCCCGGGGCCACCAGGACGTGTTCCGCCACGTCGTGGAGCCGGGTCGTCCGGGGATGGACCACGAACACCAGGGCCCGGCTCCGGGCGGCCTTGCGGATGCGCAGGTGCAGGATGGGGAGCTCCTGCTCGGCGTCCAGCCCCACCAGCAGGATGACCCGCGCCGCCTCCACGTCGCGGTAGGTGACCGGCATGCCGGCCGCGGCGTAGGCCTCGACCTGCTCGGGGACGTCGCCGGACCGGTACCTCCGGTGGTCCAGGTCGTTCGTCCCGAACGCCATCCGGGCAAGCTTCGACAGCGCGTAGGCGTCCTCATCCGCCAGCCGGCCCCCGGTGACGAACGCCACCCGGCCACCCTGGGACCACGACGCGATGGCCTGGAACACCTCCCCGAACGACACCGGCTCCAGTCCGGGGGCCCGCAGCAACGGCGTGGTCAGCCGATCCTCGGCATCCGGGAACTGGAACGCGAACCGGCCCTTGTCGCAGGTCCAGGCGTCGTTCACCTGGTCGTTCTCGCGGGCCAGGTGGCGGACCACCCTCCCGCCCCGCATGTCGGCGCGGATGTTGCACCCCGCCGCGCAGTGCATGCACACGGAGTCCACGGTCTTCAGGTCGAACGGCCGAGCCACGAACCGGTACGGGACGGCCGTCAGTGCACCCACCGGGCAGATCTGGATGGTGTTGCCGGAGAACGGCGAGCGGAAGTCCTCCCCGGGCGCGATCGAGACGCGCTCCGCCGCTCCCCGGTCGAAGAGCTCGATGAACCGGTCACCGGAGATCTGGTCGCAGAACCGCGTGCACCGCGCGCACAGCACGCAACGCTCCCGGTCCAGCGCGACGAGCGGTGAGAGGTAGATGGGCTTCTCGTACACCCGCTTGGCCTCGACGTAGCGGCTCTCCCCGGGGCCGAAGGCCAGGGCCTGGTCCTGGAGCGGGCACTCGCCGCCCCGGTCGCAGATCGGGCAGTCCAGCGGGTGGTTCAGCAGCAGGAACTCGAGGGTCCCCACCTGCGACGTCCGGGCCTGCTCGCTGGTGTTCTGGGTGTGCACGACCATGTCGGGGCCGACCGGCGTGGTGCACGCCGTCATCAGCTTGCGCTGTCCCTCCACCTCCACGTAGCACTGCCGGCACGACCCCGCGGGGTCCAGGTACGGGTGGTCGCAGAACCGGGGGATCTCGATGCCCAGCTGCTCGGCGGCCCGGATCAGGAGCGTCCCCTTGGGGACGGTGACCTCTTTCCCGTCGATGGCCAGGGTGACCAGGTCGGCGTCGCTCATGCGCTCCCCGCCCTCATTCCAGGACCTCCGCCAGGCCCGGACCTGCCCCGGTGATCGCAGGCTCCCCTTCCGGCGGGATCTCCGCGCCGGCCTCGCGCGGCGTCACCGCCGAGACCGCCGGCCGCTCCTCGAACGGGCACCTCCCCAGGCGCACGTGCTGCTCGTACTCGTCGCGGAAGTACTTCAGCGACGACTGGATGGGCGAGACCGCGCCGTCGGCCAGCGCGCAGAACGCCTTGAACAGGATGTTGTCGCTGACCTCTTCCAGCAGCGGCAGGTCCTCCATCCGGCCCAGCCCCTCCTCCAGCCGGGCCAGCACCTTGGTCAGCCACCAGGTGCCCTCGCGGCACGGCGTGCACTTGCCGCAGGACTCGTGCGCGTAGAACTCCGCCATCCGAAGCGTCGCGTCGATGACGCAGTCGCGGTCGTCCATCACGATCATGGCGCCCGTCCCCAGGAGCGACCCCGCGGCCTGGACCGACTCGAAGTCCATGGGCGTGTCCAGGTGGTCCTCGGTCAGCAGGGGCGTGGAGGACCCTCCGGGAGTCCACGCCTTCACCGAGTGGCCGTCCAGCACCCCGCCGGCGAAGCCCTCGATCAGCTCCCGGGCCGGCGTGCCCATGGGCGCCTCGTAGTTCCCCGGCCGGTTCACCTTCCCTGAGATCGAGTACATCTTGGGGCCGGTCGACTTCTCGGTCCCGATGGACGCGAACCATGCGGCCCCGCGCTCGATGATGTGCGGGACGTTGCAGAGGGTCTCGACGTTGTTGATGGCCGTGGGCGAGTGGTACAGGCCGGCCACCACCGGGAACGGCGGCCGCAGGCGGGGCTGCCCTCGCCGGCCCTCCAGGGAGTCCAGCAGCGCGGTCTCCTCGCCGCAGATGTACGCGCCGGCTCCCCGGTGGATGACGACGTCGAGCGGGTAGTCGGTGCCGGCCACGCCGGGACCCACGTAGCCACGGTCGTACGCCTCCGCCAGCGCGCGTTCCAGCGTCATGCTCGCGTGCAGGAACTCGCCCCGCGTGTAGATGAACGTTCGGTGGCACCGGATGGCGTACGCCGCGATGATCGCGCCCTCGATCAGCAGGTGCGGGTCGCGCTCCACCAGCTCCCGGTTGTTGAACGTGCCCGGCTCGGACTCGTCGAAGTTGACCACCAGGTAGGTGGGCTTGCCGGTGTCCTGCGGCACGAACGCCCACTTCTGGCCGGTGGGGAAGCCGGCGCCGCCCCGGCCCCGCAGGCCGGACGCCTTGACCTCCTCGATGACGGCATCGGGCTCCATGGCCAGCGCCGTGCGCAGCGCCCGGTAGCCGCCGCTCGCCTCGTACGCGTCGATCCACACGGGGTTGCCGTCGCCCCACCGGGCCGTGAGCACGGGCTCGAACTCAGCCACCGGCTGCTCCCCCGTCCTGCGAGCCCGACCTGGCCACGTCGCCGATCCCGGCCAGGACCCGGCAGGTCGCCTTGAGGTCCGGCGGCTTCGGGCCCGGCGTCGAGGCCGGCGGGTCCCCCCGCCGCAACCTCTCGATCAGCTCGGCCAGCCCTTCCTCGCCCATCCGCGCGTAGTTCAGGAAGTTCACCTGGACCAGGGGAGCCTGCTCGCACGCGCCCAGGCACTCCTCCTCGTGCAGGGTGAGCAGCCCGTCGTCGGTGACGCCCTCGCACCCGGGGCCCAGGATCTGGTGGGCTCGCTCGTACAGCCGCTTCCCGCCCAGGAGGCCGCAGGACAGGTTCGTGCAGATCGACAGGATGTACTTCCCGGCCGGGCGGTTGCGGATCATGGTGTAGAAGGTGGCCACCGCCTCCACGTCCGCGGTGGTGAGGTCGAGGACCCCGGCCACCTCCTGGAGCCCCTCCCGGGACACGTACCCCTCCACGGACTGCACCAGGTACAGCAGCGGCAGCATGGCCGAGCGGGCGTCCGGGTAGCGGGCCTTGATCTCCTCGGCCCGCTCGCGAAGCTCGGCCGACAGGACGGTCACGGCGCCGCCCCGGTCACCGGTCCACACCGCCCATCACGGGATCCACCGACGCGGTGCAGGCCACCACGTCCGCGACCAGGCCGCCCTCCACCATCAGCGGCAGCGACTGCAGGTTGACGAAGGAGGGGTCCCGGACCCGGACCCGGTAGGGTCGGGTCCCGCCGTCCGACACGACGTAGTAGCCCAGCTCGCCCCGGGGCGACTCCACCGCCTGGTACGTCTCGCCGGCCGGGACCCGGATGCCCTGCGTCACCAGCTTGAAGTGGTTGATCAGGGCCTCCATGGACTCCTCCATGATGTGGCGCACGTACTCGTCGGAGTTCCCGATGCCGTCGGGACCGACCCGGAGGTCGCCGGGGAACCGCACCTTGGGATCGGCCACCTTCACCGGCCCGTCGGGGAGTCGCTCCAGGCACTGCTCCACGATCCGCAGCGACTGCTTCATCTCCTCCATCCGCACGAGGTACCGCGCGTAGCAGTCGCCCTCCGGGAACACGGGGACATCGAACTCGTACTGGTCGTAGCCGCCGTACGGGGTCGTCGTCCGCACGTCGTAGTCCACGCCGGAGCCCCGGATGATGGGGCCGGTGGCGCCCAGGGCCACGGCGTCCTCAGGCGACAGGTACCCGACGCCGCGGGTCCGCTCCAGCCAGATCGGGTTCGCCGAGAGGAGGTCCTCGTACTCGTGGATCCGGCCGGGCATCTCCCGCAGGAAGTCCCGGACCCGGTCGGTGGCCCCGTCGGGAAGGTCCATGGCCAGGCCGCCGACGCGCATGTACGCGTGGTTCATCCGCAGGCCGGTGGCCATCTCGAAGACATCGAGGATCCGTTCCCGTTCCCGGAAGCCGTAGAGCATCACCGAGATGGCCCCCAGCTCGAGGGCGGTGGTGGCCAGCCACACCAGGTGGGAGGCGATGCGGTTCAGCTCGCAGAGCATCACCCGGATCACCCCGGCCCGCTCCGGGGCCTCGATGCCCAGGAGCCGTTCCACCGCCAGGCAGTAGGCCATCTCGTTGTGGAACGGGGACAGGTAGTCCATGCGGGTGACGAACGCGACGCCCTGCTGCCAGCTTCGCCACTCGCAGTTCTTCTCGATGCCGGTGTGGAGGTAGCCGACTACGGGACGGGCCGACACCACCACCTCGCCGTCGAGCTCCAGGACCAGCCGGAGCACCCCGTGGGTCGAGGGGTGCTGGGGCCCCATGTTGATGAGCATGGTCTCCTGGCGAGCCTGCGCGGTCGCGTCCGCCATCACGCGTTCCGCTCGTCCACCGGCGGGATGAACGCGCCGCGGTAGTGCGTGCCGACCCCTCCCAGCGCGTAGTCCTTCCGCAGCGGGTGCCCGTCCCAGTCGTCGGGCATGATGATCCGGCGAAGGTCGGGGTGCCCCTGGAAGACGACCCCGAAGAAGTCGAAGACCTCGCGCTCGAGCCAGTTCGCGGTGGGATGGATGGATGTCACCGTGGGGACGGTCGCGTCGTCCTCGGCCAGGCCCACCTTCAGCCGGAGCCGGTGCCCGTGCTCCAGCGACAGGAGGTGGTAAGCCAGCCAGTACCTGGGCAGCCTGCCCGGCCAGTCCGTCGCGGTGAGGTCCGACAGGAACCCGAAGGACAGTCCCGGGTCGTCCTTCAGGGATGCCAGCGTGTCCAGGAGCTCGGTCCGGTCGAGCGTGACGAGGGCCTCGCCCCGGACCACCAGGGTGTCAGGGAACCGTTCCCGGAGCCGCTCCGCCAGCTCGGTCGCGTCCGTCACTTCAGGTGTCCCTCGGTCCGCACCTTCTGATGCAGCGAGAGGATCCCGTACATCAGCATCTCGGGCCGCGGCGGGCAGCCCGGCACGTAGATGTCGACGGGGACGATGGTGTCCACGCCCTGCACCACCGCATAGTTGGTGAACATCCCGCCGGCCGACGCGCACACGCCCATGGAGATCACCCACTTCGGCTCGGGCATCTGGTCGTAGACCTGCCGCAGGACCGGGGCCATCTTCTGGGACAGCCGCCCCGCCACGATCATGAGGTCGGACTGCCGAGGGGAGGCCCGGAAGATCTCCATGCCCCACCGAGCCAGGTCGTAGGTCCCCGCTCCCGCGGACATCATCTCGATCGCGCAGCAGGCCAGGCCGAACGTGACCGGCCACATGGACTGCTTGCGGGCCCAGTTGACGGCCTTCTCCAGGGTCGTCACCAGGATCCCCCGGCGGACCTCCTCCTCGAGGTCCGCGTCGGCACCCTTGCCGGTGTGGACCCCGGCGATCCGCTCAACGGGCACCGGCCACCTCGGACGGCGCGCTGTTGTCGGCGGCTCCGGGCGGGGGCGCCGGGTGGGTGGCTGGACGCCGGGTGGGTCGGGCCGGCGCTCCCCAGTCCAGGCCGCCCTTCTTCCAGACGTACACGTACGCCACGAACACCAGGGCCACGAACACCACCATCTCCACCAGCCCGAACAGCCCCAGGCGGCGGAACGAGACCGCCCACGGGAACAGGAAGATGGTCTCGATGTCGAACACGATGAACAGCATGGCGACCAGGTAGAACTTCACCGGAAATCGCTGGTCCGCCGGAACGCGTTCGGCCACGATCCCGGACTCGTACGGCGAGCGCTTGGCCGGCGTGGGCCGGTTCGGACGCAGGAGCGAGGACGCGGCCAGCGAGGCGATGGCGAAGCCTGCAGCCAGCGCCACCAGCAGGACGATCGGGAGGTAGTCGCTCAGCACCGCGCCCGGCTCCTCGTGGACCCCTTCATGCCGTCGGCGACACCCGCTCCATCGCGTACAGCAGCTTGTCCTGCACGTCACCCCGCGGGCCGTCCGAGAGGTTGGCCATCAACCGCATGGCGAACCGCATCAGCCACTCGCGGTGAAGCCCGTGCTCGGTGGCGAAGCGCATGATCCGCGGGTTCCCGATGAGCTTCACGAAGACGTTCCCCATGGCGTAGTACTTCCCGTACCGCTGGCGAACCAGCGTGGGATAGATGTGCGCGAGGCCGGGACGGCTTCCGGCCAGCGACTCGTACACGAGCTCGGCCGCCATCTTGCCCGTCTCCATGGCGTAGGAGATCCCCTCGCCGTTGAAGGGATTCACGATCCCGCCCGCGTCGCCGATCACCAGCATGCCCGGCATGGCCAGGGGGCGACGGTTGAACCCCATCGGCAGGGGCCCTGACTTCATGGGGCCGGTGGCGTTCTCCTCCGACAGGCCCCAGTCCTCGGGCAGCATCCGCACGAAGATGTCGAAGATCCGCCGGGCGGAGACGTCCTTGAACCCGTGGAAGGTGTTCAGGAGCCCGGCCCCGACGTTCACCACGCCGTCGGGGAGTGGGAAGATCCAGCCGTACCCGGGCATGATCGTGTCGCCGTCCCACAGGTCGAGCCACGCCTCCAGCATCGTGGGCATCGGCCGGGTCATCCGGTAGTACCGGCGCGCGGCGATCCCCAGAGGCCGGGTGGGATCGCGCCGGACCCCGACCTGCCCGGCGAACCGCGAGGACGCGCCGTCCGCCGCCAGCACGAAGCGGGCCCGCACCTCGGTGAGGGGGAGGTCCGTCTGCTTCCGGGGCCGGTCCCGCACCGCAGCCTTCCGCCCGCCGGTCCCGCCCCCACCGGTCCCACCGCCGCCGGCGCCGTCGTCCCCATCGCCGCTGCCAGTCGCCGCCACTGCGACATCCTGCTGTTGCACCGAGCTGCGCTTGCGCCCCGGTGCGGCTGCCAGGGCCGGTTCCTGCGCTCGCCGGACCATCGCGCCGGTGACCCACCCCCGGTCCATCACCGCCGATACGGCCTCGGAGCGTTCCCACAGCGTCGCCCCGGCCTCCACCGCTCGCCGGGCCAGCACCTCGTCGAAGTCGAGACGCGTGCGCACCAGGCCGTACCCGGGCCACGCGGACAGCGCGGGCCACGGGAGGTCCAGCGCCCCCCGGCGGCCGTACACGCGGAGGCCGTCGACCCGGACGAAGCCCGGGTCGGAGGTATCGATGCCCATGTCCAGCAGGGCCGCCACGGCCCGGGGGGTCAGGCCGTCGCCGCACACCTTCTCCCGGGGGAACTCGGTCTTCTCGACCAGGCCGACGTTCACCCCGTGGCGGGCGAGGTAGTACGCGGCGCTCGCTCCTCCCGGCCCGGAGCCGACGACGAGGACGTCGAACTCAGCCGTCGCGGCAGGCACGCACTCTCTTCCCTCCGCCGCTTGTGAAGACTTTCACAAGCTCAATGTAAGCCGAGGGCCCCAGGGCCGCAAACGAAGCGGCGAGCCGAGACGCTACCCGCGGGCGTGGTCCCACCACCGCAGACGGTCCGGCCGGACCCGCAGGAACCACAGCTCCGGGATGGCCTCGGTGAAGCGGCGGAACCCCCCACCCGACAGGAGGAGCCGGTACTTGTCGTGCCACTTCGAGATGGGGCGTCGGAGGTCCGGGTGGGACGGCTCGAGGAGCTCCGCCTTGCCGTGGACCTCGACCCCGGCCAGCTCGACCCATGACTGGCCGGCGTCGAGCAGGAGCGCGACGTTCGGGTCGGATCGCACGTTCGCCACGGTCCGGCTCGATCCCCGGACCGACATGTACAGGGCCTCGGGCTCCCACACGAACCACAGCGGGACGACGTGCGGAGCCCCGTCCGGACCGACGGTGGCGACCCGAACGACGGGCATGAGAGCGAAGACCTGCCGCGCTTCGCGTTCGTCCACTGGTGGGCGCCTATCGTAGTCGCCTCCCGTCCGGGCCCTCCCGGCCGAGCCCCTCGCGGGCCAGGGCGGCCACCTCGAGGTGCGCGAGCACCGCGCGAAGGAAGGTCCTCCCGTCTACACTCATCAGCGCCCGGACGGGCCGACCCGACCGACGATGAATCGCTTCCAGAAGCTCGCCATCGCCTCCCTCGCCTCGACGTATGTCCTGATCGGGGTGGGCGGGCTGGTCCGCGCCTCGGGGTCGGGGGCGGGGTGCGGGAGCTCGTGGCCCTTCTGCACCGGCGTCCCCGGCGGGCCGTGGTCCTACCACGCGCTGATCGAGCAGAGCCACCGGCTGTTCGCGTTCGTCAGCGTGATCCTGGTGGGGTGGCTGGCCGTCGTGGCGTGGCGGAGGTACCGGCGCGACGCCCGGCTGTTCCGCGGCTCCATGGTGGCGGCGGTGCTGGTCGTGGCGCAGGCCGCCCTGGGCGCCGTGGTGGTGAAGGGCGACCTGAAGGCCTCCCTGGTGACGGCGCACTTCGCCACGGCGATGCTGCTGGCCGGGACGCTCGTTTACGTGGTGGCCAGCTCGTTCTGCAACGTGCGCATCGAGGAGCGCGGCTCAGCGCTGGTGGGGCACGAGCCGGGGTTCGCCCGGCTGGCCGTCGTCACCGCGGCGGCCACGTTCCTGCTGCTCATCGTGGGCGCATACGTCCGGGGACAGGGCGCCGGGCTGGCCTTCCCCGACTGGCCGCTGATGAACGGCAGGCTCGTGCCCCAGCTGGGCGGGGTCGCCACCACGATGTTCCTGCACCGGCTGCTGGCCGCGCTGGTGGGCGTCCTCGTCGTCTACGTGGTGCTGCGGGCCTGGACCATGCCCCGTCGCTTCTTCGACCTGACGTTCTTCTCCACGCTGGCCATCGGGCTGTTCCTGGCCCAGGTGCTCCTGGGCGCGACCTTGGTGTGGACCAAGCTCAGCGCGCCGGCCAAGGTGGCCCACGTCGTGGTGTCCAGCCTGATCTGGGGCGCGCTGGTGGCGCTGGCTACCACCAGCCGCCGCCTGGTGGGGAGCCGGCGGGGCGCCCCCGCCCCGGCCGAAGACGGCCGGCGGGCCGCGGAGACGGTCGGTGCCCGGCCGTCGCTCGGCGAGACCACGCGTGCCTACCTCCAACTGACCAAGCCGCGCATCGTGCTCCTGCTCCTCATCACCACGGTGCCGACCATGGTGCTTGCGGCGGGACGCTTCCCCTCGCCGTGGCTCGTTGCCGCGACCCTGTTCGGCGGCACCCTGGCCGCCGGCGGGGCGAACGCGATGAACCAGTTCTTCGACCGCGACATCGACCAGCTCATGCGCCGGACCCGCTCCCGCCCGCTCCCCAGCCACCGCATCGAACCCGACCGGGCCCTGGCCTTCGGCTACGCGCTGGGCGCGATCGCGTTCGTGTTCCTGGGGATGACCGTGAACGTGCTGGCGGCCGGCCTCGCGCTGTCCGCGCTCCTGTTCTACGTGGTCGTGTACACGCTGCTGCTCAAGCGCACCACGCCCCAGAACATCGTGATCGGCGGGGCCGCCGGCGCCGTTCCCGTGCTGGTGGGCTGGGCGGCCGTGCGAGGAAGCCTCGGGCTGCCTCCCGTGATCCTGTTCGCCACCGTGTTCATGTGGACCCCTCCGCACTTCTGGGCGCTGTCCATGCGGTACCGGACCGACTACGCCGCGGCGGGCGTGCCCATGCTGCCGGTGGTCCGGGGCGAACGGGCCACCACGCGCAGCATCCTGCTGTACACGATCGTCCTGGTGGGGGTCACGCTGGTGCTGTACCCGGTGGCCCGGATGGGGGCCATCTACCTGGTCGCGGCGCTGGCCCTGGGCGGCGTGTTCCTGTACCGGGCCGTGGAGCTGTGGCGGAACACCTCGCCGAAGCTCGCCTTCTCGCTGTTCAAGTACTCGATCACCTATCTGGCCCTGCTGTTCGCCGCCGTCGCCGCGGACCGCCTGGTGGCCATCCCGACCTAGCGTCGGGGGCGAACCGCCTCACCCCGGACCCGGCGTCGTCCCCATCGCGGCCAGCCGGTCGATGTCGGCCTCGATCCGTCGCTGCCGGGCCTCGTCGTGGCGGAACCATGACGCCGCCACCAGCAACGCGGCGATCAGGGTCGACAGATCGCCGGCGATCCACATGAACGCCGCGGCCGCGCTCTGGTCCGCCACCGCGGCCGCCCCGCCCCACGGCGGCGGGAGCGCCAGGTAGTGTGGGTACGGGCTCGCCGAGAGCAGGGCCACCGCCAGGAACGCCTCCAGCGGCATGGCCGCCACCAGGAACAGCAGCCGGGCCGGATGGGACATCCGGTGGGGCGCGGGGTCCAGCCCGACGACCGGCCACCAGAACAGCAGCGCGGTGCCCAGGTACAGGGCGTGCTCGAGCTCGTGGACGGGGTCCGACCGCAGGGCCAGGTTGTACAGGGAGGTCAGGTGGGTGACGTACTGGACCACCGTGAACAGCGCCAACGCCACCACCGGCTGGGAGAGCACCCGGACCGGCGCGCTGTGCAGCACCGGAAGGATCCACCGCTTGCGGGTGGAGGGCCGGGCGGCCCGCAGGGCCAGCGTGATCGGTGTCCCCAAAGCGAACAGGGGCGCCGCCACGAACAGCAGCAGGATGTGCTGGACCATGTGGTCGGAGAAGCTCACGCTCGCGTACGTGTCCACCGGCGAGGCCATCGCTACGAGCGCCGCGGCCAGCCCGCCGTAGAAGGCCACCACCCGACCGGCCGGGAAACGGGGCCCGGAGGTCAGCCGCCGGAGTCCCAGCCAGTACAGCAGGCCGGCCGCCGTCACCAGGACCAGCGGGAGGGGTGAGAAGCTCCACCCGGTCAGCAGCCGGGCCGGCGAGAAGGGCGGCGGGATGCCTCCGGCGTGCGCGATCATGCCTCGCCCATGCTGCCACGAAGGTCCGCCGTTCGCCGCCCGCACGCCGCCTCGCGGACCCGGCCGTCGACGCCGCGCGTTCCCCCCGGCCGCTCGGATAGAATGCCCCCGTTCGGCCCACCCGAGGGCGCGCGAACCATCTCGAGGAGTCCCGGAAACTGGTGAGGAACCAACGCGGGCGGCGACCGATGCGACGGGCCCTTCGCCTGGTGGGCCTGGCCGCGGGTGCGGCCATCCTGCTGGCCGCGTGCGCTCCCCCCGCCATCACCAAGCAGGGCGACCAGACCCGGAGCCTCTACAACATCGTCCTGGTCATTGCCACCGTGGTGTTCGTGGCGGTCGAGATCGCGATCGTCTACAACGCGCTGCGGTACCGGCGGCGCAAAGGCGACGACTCGCTCCCGCCCCAGATCCACGGGAACAGCAGGGTCGAGATCCTGTGGACGGCCATCCCCAGCGTCATCGTCCTGGCCCTGTTCGTGATGTCGATGAAGGTGCTGGTCGACGTGAACCACGAGCCGTCCGACCCCGCCCTGACCGTGGACATCACCGGGTTCCAGTGGCAGTGGAAGTTCGACTACTACCACCCGGACGCGAACGACCCGAACCAGCGAGGCGCCCCCTACGGGGTGAGCATCGCCGCGCAGGGCCAGTACTCGCCGCCTACGCTGGTCCTCCCGGTCGGCGAGGTCATCCACTTCAACGAGATCTCCCCGGACGTGATCCACTCCTTCTACGTCCCGGCGTGGCTGTTCAAGCGCGACGTGGTGCCCGGGCGGACCAACACGTTCGACATCACCATCGATGCGAACCGCCTCGGCACCTATCACGGCCAGTGCGCCGAGCTGTGCGGGGACTTCCACAACGCCATGACGTTCACCGTGCGAACCGTGACTCCGTCGGTGTTCCGGACCTGGTTGACGAACGAGGCGGCCCGGCAGGCCAAGCAGGGGACCTGCTCGCCCGCCGGCACCGACCTCCACCTCACCGCGAAGAACACCGCATTCGACACGAAGTGCCTGGCGGCGCCGGCGAACCAGTCGTTCACCATCGACTTCGACAATCAGGATGCGGGCGTCCCGCACAACGTCGAGATCTACACGGACCAGAACGCGACGAAGCGCCTGGGCGGCGCGACCGGAGCCACCGACACCATCACCGGACCGGCCACCACGGCCTATCACGTCGGGGCGCTCCCAGCGGGCACTTACTTTTTCCGATGTGACGTGCACCCGACTGCGATGTTCGGAACCTTCGTGGTGAAATAGGGGCGGGGAATGGCAGTCACCGAGGTTACGCGCGAGGGTTACCAGCCCGCAGGGGCCCCCAGGCGTAGCGGCCTGGTCAGCTGGCTGACGACCACCGACCACAAGCGCATCGGCATCCTGTACATCGGCACCGCCTTCTTCTTCTTCCTGGTGGGCGGCCTGCTGGCCGAGATGATCCGGACCCAACTGTGGTCACCGGACAACACGCTGTTCAACTTCCATCGCTACAACCAGCTGTTCACGGTCCACGCCATCACCATGATCTTCCTGTTCGTCATGCCGATCACGGTCGGCTTCGCGAACTTCATCGTGCCGCTGCAGATCGGGGCGGCCGACATGGCGTTCCCTCGGGTGAACGCGTTCTCGTACTGGCTGTTCCCCCTGGGCGGGCTGATGATCTACGGCGGGTTCCTGTCCCCGCAGGGTGCCGCCTCCACCGGCTGGACTCTGTACGAGCCGCTCACGGGCGTCCAGACCGCCGGGTCGGCCCCCGGGTTCGGGACCGACCTCATGGTCATGGGGCTGCTGGTCCTGGGGCTGTCATCGCTGCTGGGGGCCATCAACTTCCTGGTCACCATCTTCAAGCTGCGGGCCCCGGGCATGACCATGTTCCGGCTGCCCATCTTCGTGTGGACGTTCCTCACCACCTCGCTCTTGCTGCTGCTGTCCATGCCCGCGTTCACCGCGGCGCTGGCGGCGGCGTTCATCGACCGGCAGTTCGGCGGGCACTTCTTCGATCCGACGGCCTTAGGGAACGCCATCCTGTGGCAGCACCTGTTCTGGTTCTTCGGCCACCCCGAGGTGTACATCCTGATCCTGCCCTCGATGGGCATCGTGTCCGAGGTGCTGCCGGTGTTCTCCCGGAAGCCGTTGTTCGGGTACCGGGCCTTCGTGTACGCGACGCTGGCCATCGGGCTGCTCGGGTTCGGGGTGTGGGCGCATCACATGTTCACCACCGGGGCCGTCTACGCGCCGTTCTTTGCGTTCACGACCGGCGCCATCGCCGTGCCCACGGGGGTGAAATTCTTCAACTGGATCGCCACCATGTGGCGGGGCAGGGTCCGGCTGACCACGGCCATGCTGTTCGCCATCGGGTTCCTGATGCTGTTCCTGATCGGCGGCATCGACGGCGTGTTCGTCGCGTCGCCGCCCATCGACTACCACCTCCAGGACACGTACTGGATCGTCTCGCACCTGCATTACGTGCTGTTCGGCGGCAGCGTGTTTGGGATCTTCGCCGGCTTCTACTACTGGTGGCCCAAGATCACCGGGCGGTACCTGAACGAGACCCTGGGCAGGATCCACTGGCTGTTCATGTTCGTGGGGGCGAACCTGGCGTTCTTCCCGATGCACCTGGCGGGCCTGAACGGCATGCCCCGGCGGATCGCCCAGTACCGCGAGGTCGCGGCGCTCGTCCCCGGGATCCTCACGGACAACCGAATCTCCACGATCGGGGCGTACGTGCTGGGCGTGGGGATGTTCTTCTTCATCGCGAACGCCGCCCTGAGCTTCCGCCGGCCCAAGGACGCGCCCGCGGACGCCTGGGAGGGCAACTCGCTGGAGTGGGCCACGACGTCGCCCCCGCCCCCCTGGAACTTCGACGCGCTGCCGCCCATCCGGTCGGAGCGGCCGGTGTGGGACGCGCGCCACGGCCCCATGCCCCAGCACGCGACCTCGGTCGCCGAGATCCTCCCGGTGGGCGGCCCCACGCCGCCGGCGACCCAGGAGGAGGTCCTGGACCGCGGCGAGCTGGCCCACGGTGGCGAGGCGCCGCCGGACCACGCTTCCACCTACGACGAGGCTCCGCCCAACCCCACGCTGGAGGGCGAGCCGCCGAAGGAAGAGGACTCGTGAGGAGGGCTCGGCGTTGAGCGCGCACGAGGGGCCCACCACGGCCACGGTCGTCCGGCGCCGGACGGACCCCATGCCCCCGTCGCTGCTCGGGGTGATCCTGTTTGTGGCCTCGGAGTGCATCTTCTTCGCCGCGCTGTTCGGGGCGTATTTCACGATTCGGGCCCAGGCGCCGCAATGGCCGCCCCAGGGCATCAAGGGCCTCGAGCTGCCGCTGCCGTCGGTCTCCACGACCATGCTGGTGCTGTCGTCCGTGACCATGCAGTTCGCGGTATGGGCCATCCGGCGGGGGGACCGGGCCACCATGCTGCGGTTCCTGAAGCTCACCCTCGTGCTGGGCGCGCTGTTCCTGGGTGGCCAGCTGTACGACTACTCGCGGCTGGGCTTCTCGGTCCGGGACACCGCCTACGGGACCACGTTCTTCACCATGACGGGGTTCCACGGCGCGCATGTGGCGGGTGGCCTGGTGTTCATCTACCTCATGCTGGCCCGGGGGTGGTCCGGCCAGCTCACCAGGGAGAACCACACCGGCCTGGAGGCGTGCGCCATCTACTGGCACTTCGTGGACATCGTGTGGCTGGGGCTGTTCTCCACGCTCTACCTCTTGAGATGAGATCGGCCGGTCGCATCTTCATGGTCCTGGCGGGCCTGGCCTTCGCGGCGGGGGTCACGTACGGCCTGGTGGCCAAGGAGCTGGCCGGCGCCGTCATGCTGGGCGTGTTCTCGGTGGCCCTGATGTACATCGCCACCACCCTCGACCACGCCGGTCCCTACGACCGGGCGGAGATGGAGCCCGACGCGGAGCCGGAGCTCGGGCCCGAGCACATGCTTGGCGGGAGCTGGTGGCCGCTGGTCATGGCGCTGGGGGCGGGCGTGGCGGTCATCGGCATGCGGTTCGGCGCCGTGATCCTGGCCCTGGGCCTGGCCATCTTCCTGACCGCCGCGGTGGGCTGGTTCGTCCAGGCCGGCCGCCACGCGGCGGAGAAGGCCAGCCACACCGAGCACCGCTGAGACATTCCGTCCGGTCAGATCGAAGTCGCCCTCCCCATGCCAGGTTCAGCAGTGTCTCCAGGCAGGACTGCTGGACGAGCTCACCATCGACCTGGTACCGGTCGTCCTGGGTCGTGGAGTGCGCCTGCTGGATGCCCTCGAGCCCGGCAGCGTCGAGCTGGCCCTGGTTCGAGTCGACGCCCCCGGCGTCACGCACCTGACGTACCGGGTCGTGCGGTAGCCGATCGAATCCCAGGGCCCCCGAGGCCCCAGCGTGTGGCCCGCCATCGCCATCGTCGTCGCCGCCGCGGTCGGCGTGCTGGTCGCCCTGCTGGACGTGCGCCTGCCCCGTGGGCGGGAGGCCGCAGAGCCGGTGGACGAGATCGTGCTGCCCGCGGAGCCGGCGGCCCCGCAGGTCGCGGCCTCGCAGACCGTCCTGGACCAGCTGGCCGCGGCCCCCGAGGAGCCGGGCGACCTGCGGCGCTCCGCCTGAACGGTCCTGGGCGCTCCATCTGACCGAGACACGCGCGTTTCACCCTGGCCCGCTCCGTTGACCCGCGAATAGAATCGCCCACGATGGCGAGTCTGCGCATCACGGGAGGGCCGGCGGCGGGGACGACGATCGCGCTCGGCGACGAGGTCCTCTTCGGGCGGACCGTGGAGGGACCCGGAGCGGTCCCCGCCGACACCGACCTGTCCCGGCGCCACGCGCGCTTCTCCCCAACACCCGACGGCCGGATCGTGGTCGAGGACCTGGGCTCCACCAACGGGACCTACGTCAACGGGACCAGGATCCAGGGACCGCAGCTCGTGCGACCGGGGGACCAGGTCCGGATGGGAGGCACCACCGTCGAGCTCGTGGGGGTGGAGGCCGTGCCGGAAGCGTCCACCAAGCAGCGGGCGGTCCCGCAGCAGCCGCCCACGGTGGCGGCGCCGGCGGGCGCGGGGGTGCCCGCAGCGGTGGGCCCTCCGGCCGCCGCTGCCGGTCCGCCCGCTGGCGGTTTCGGGCAGCCGGCCACCCCGTTCCCCTCGTACGGCCAGCCGGCGGCCGCGCAGGGCGCGCAGGCCCCGCTGGCCGGAGGCTACGGCCTCCCGCCCCGCCGGCGTGGCGTGGCCCTGTTCGTGGTCCTGGCCATCCTGGTGGCCGGCGTCGCGGGGGGCGTGGTCGGGTTCGTGCTCAAGAAGGGCGGGTCCACGACCACCCCCAAGGGTTCGGGGCCGGGCCTGAACAGCCCCACCATCGACGGCCCGGTCGCGCTCACCGCCTATGTCGAGTCGAACATGGCCACGTCGAACCAGAACACGGTCCTCGTGCTTCGGTGGGCCCCCGGTTCGCTGAAGCCGTACGAGGTGGCGAGCTTCCCCACCGGCGGGAGCGGCTCGGCCGACCTAACCGACTCGGGCGTCCTCGACGCCGACCAACAGGTCATCACCAACCGGGACCACACGCTCCTGTTCGCCGTGAACCAGGGCTCGGACACCATCGCGGTGTTCAAGATCCAGGGCAACGGCAACCTGGAAGCCGTCGACGGGTCGCCGTTCCCGTCGGGGGGCAAGGCCCCGGTCAGCCTGGCCCTGTCCGGGAACGTCCTGGTGGTGCTGAACAAGGCCCAGGACGGCATCCGGGACCTCTCGGACACCTCCGCCAACATCACCACCCTCCGGGTCGGCTCCGACGGTTCGCTGAAGCCGATCCCGGATGCATCGATCAAGATCCCGCCCGGCTCCTCGCCCACCCAGGCTCTGATCTCGCCCAACGGCAAGCTGGTGTTCGAGTCCGAGGAGTCCGGGCCCCTGCGGGCCTTCGTGCTGGGCTCCGACGGCAGGCTCAAGCAGGGTCCGAACTCCCCGCTGAAGGCCGAGCCTTCGCTGTTCCCGCCCGGGTTCCCCGACGCGAAGAAGTTCGCGCTGGGGCTGATCGCCCATCCCACCAAGCCGCTCGTCTACGCGTCCTATCCGACGGTCCCCGCCTTGGCCGTGTACAGCTACACGGCCGACGGCCGGCTGAAGTTCCTCCGGGCCGTCCCCAACGTGGGTTCGGTCCTCCCCTGCTGGAACGTGATCAGCAAGGACGGGCGGTGGGTCTACACCAACAACGCCGGCAACACCACGGTGACCGTGTTCGACACCAGCGATCCGGTGCACCCCAAGCAGATCCAGCTGGTGGCGAACACGCAGGCCGGGAACCCGTGGAACTTCGCCCTCGACCCCTCCGGGAAGTACCTGGTCAGCAACACCCCCCGGGACACCTTCTTCACCCCCCCGGGGCAGGGGAACGTGGAGCAGGTCTACCGGGTGAAGGGCGACGGGACCCTCGAGGAGGTCGAGGACGCCATCGTCAAGCTCCCGGTCCCCGAGAACACCAACCCGCAGGGGATCGTGGTCCTGAGCGGCTCGTAGCTCCGATCGCGGTCGCGGTCAGATCGGCGGGGTGACCCTCGACAGCCGGTTCAGGATCGGCACCAGCAGGTGCTGCCACAGGCCCGACACCAGCAGGATCCCGATCGCCACCATCACGGCGCCCGAGATCCCGGCGAACCAGTGGTAGTTCCGCTTCACGAACTGCAGCGCGGCCAGCAGGCGCTTCACCCCCAGTCCGATCAGCAGGAACGGCAGGCCCAGGCCGAGCGAGTACACGAACAGGAGCGCACCTCCCCGGAACGCGCTCCCCTGGCTGCCGGCCAGGGTCAGGATGGCGCCCAGGACCGGCCCCAGGCACGGCGTCCACCCCGCGGCGAAGGCCATCCCCAGGGGCAGCGCGCCGGCCGGGCCGGGCCGGATCCGGGTCAGGAACGGCCGGCGCTCCGCGTACAGGGCCATCCACCCGATCCGCAGCGCGTACAGGATCATCAGCACGCCGAACGCCAGCACCACCACCCCGGCGATGCGCAGCCCGAGGGAGCTCTTGATGAACCGAAGCGCCGCGATCGACACCCCCAGCAGGGTGAAGACAGTGGCGAACCCCAGGATGAACAGCAGGATCGGCACGATCGGGCGTCGCTCCTCCCGGTCCCCGCCCGACACGAACGCCAGATAGCCCGGGACCAGCGGGAACACGCAGGGCGAGGCGAACGACACCACCCCAGCCGCGAAGGCGAGCCCGGGGGCCCACCACTGCGAAAGGCCGGAGGTGACGTCAGCGATCATCCAGGCTCCCTGAGTTGCGCAGGCCGGGCGTTCATCGGATAGTGTGGCGGATCCTTGTGAAACCGTTCACAAGAGGTGTGCCGGTGCCCGCGTGCGCTCGTTCCCGGACGGCGGATAGAATCACCCCGCCTGGACGCGTCGAGGACTCGACTGGATGAAGCTGCCGATCCCTAAGGCTCTCGAACGGCGCCTCGCTCCCCTGGTGGAGCGGGGAAACCAGTTCCTGAAGACTTGGGAATGGACGTGGACCACTGCGGTGGTGGCCTGCGTGGCCATCGTGTTCGCGGCGCTGATCCTTCTGGCGGTGATCCCGTCGTTCTGGCTCTACTACGCCCAGAACACCCTGCGCTGGCAGTCGTTCTGGCTGACCAAGCTCCGGGACGCCGTCGCAGCTGGCTGGATCACGGTATGGTTCGCCGTCTTCTTCCTGGTGGCCTACCTGCTCCAGAAGCAGCGCCAGAAGCTCCGGGGCACGGGCGGCGACACCCGCCCGACCGGGGGGTACCGATGAGGGATCCACGTAAGGGAGTGATGACGTAGTGCCGTTCACCAAGACCGAGGTCGACATCCACACCGACTACCGGGTGGAGTCGGTCGACCCCGACTGGCTGCAGCAGGGGGTGAAGTCCCCGAAGCACCTGATGCTGGACCCGGACTACTGCATCCTGTGCCGGGCCTGCGAGGACGTCTGCCCCTGGAACTGTATCTACATGCTCGACCCCGGCATCGTCGAGCAGACCCAGAACGAAGCCGTGGAGGCCGACACCCGGGACGCGTTCGCCATCTTCGTGGTGGACGACAACGCCTGTACACGGTGCTCGGTGTGCGTGGAGCGCTGCCCGAGCGACTGCCTGTACTACGCGCGTCTGCCGGAGGAGGGGGCCGGCCCCCGCACCATGGGCGCCGTGCCGATGTCGCAGCAACAGGCCGAAGAGGCCTAGGAGGAACCGCAGGGGTGAAGCTGAAGCCGCCGTCGCCGATGGAGCTGCTGGACCGCGTCCGCGACACGGAGGTCTGGAAGTCGATCTTCCGCCCGGGGTCGATCTTCCGGAAGGGGTACCGGGACACGTCCAGGGACCGCTCCCTGGCCATGATGAACAACGTCCTGTACCACTTGCATCCGGTGAAGGTGAAGCGGCACGGGCTGAAGCTGACCTACACCTTCTGCCTGGGCGGGATCTCGTTCTTCCTGTTCATCCTGCTCACGATCACCGGGATCTTCCTGATGTTCTTCTACCGACCGTCGGCCGACCTCGGCGGCGCCACCGCGTACGCCGACATGCAGACCATCCGGAGCACGGTGTTCTTCGGCGACCTGGTGCGGAACATCCACCGATGGGGCGCCCACCTCATGGTGTTCACGGTGGCCCTGCACATGGCCCGGGTCTTCTACACGGGCGCGTACAAGCCGCCCCGGGAGTTCAATTGGGTGGTCGGCGTCCTGCTGCTGTTCCTCACGCTGGGGCTGTCGTTCACCGGCTACCTGCTGCCGTGGGACCAGTTGTCGATCTGGGCGGTCACGGTGGGGACGTCGCTGGCCGGCTACGTGCCCTTGATCGCCAAGCAGTCGCAGTTCCTGCTGCTGGGCGGGGTCAGCGTGGGACCGAACACGCTCTTACGCTGGTACGTGCTGCACGTGCTGGCGTTGCCGTTCGTGCTGGTCATCTTCCTGGCCGTCCACTTCTGGAGGATCCGGAAGGACGGCGGGATCTCGGGACCGCTGTAGGGGGCTTCGGGTGGCGCGAGAAGAGCTTCCACAAGACCAGGAGACCTTCGACCGTGTCCTGGCCGAGGAGCTGGGCAAGGGGACCGATCGTCGGGTGGCCGAGGGCCGGGCCCGATCGGCCGCCGTGCGGGCCTACCGGGCCGCGCACGGGGAGCCCTCGCCGGCGCCAGCCGCCGCACCGGCCGCCGTGGCAGCCGCGGCTCCCGCCGCCGGCCGCCTCGCTCCCCCGCCCACCGGACGGGTCCCCACGCCCCGGCCGGGCGCGCCCGACAAGCACCGCCTGCTGGCGCTGGTCCCGCCGGAGGGCGTCCAGCGGGTGGAGCGGGAGCAGGGCGACCGGGTCAACACCTTCCCGCACCTGATGATCGAGGAGTTCGTCGCTCTGCTGCTGGTTTCGGCGCTCCTGCTGGTGTTCTCCACGTTCGTCAACGCACCGCTGCGGGAGCTGGCCAACCCGAACCTGACGCCGAACCCGTCCAAGGCCCCGTGGTACTTCCTGGGCCTCCAGGAGCTGCTGCGCTACTTCCACCCCATGGTGGCCGGCGTGACCATCCCCACGTTCATCCTGGTGGGCCTGGCGGTGATCCCGTTCGCGGACCGCAACCCCAGCGTGCGGCCCGGTGACCGCAAGCTGGCCATCACGCTGTTCACCATGCTGTTCATGTTCGGGGCCACCCTCACCATCATCGGGTGCTTCTTCCGGGGCCCCGGGTTCAACTGGGTGTGGCCATGGAGCCAGGGGCTGTTCTTCGAGTTATGACGCACGTGCTGGCGATCTCGCAGACCGGCATCGCGGTGATGGTTGCCGTGATCGTGGCGGTGCTGTTCCTGGCCCTCCTGTCGATCTCGCTGATCAGGGTTCGGCGGGGGGCCGTGGCCACCGCCATCGGCGAGGGGCCGGCTGAGGGTGGACCGGTGGCTCCGGCGGCGAAGCCCGGGGTCGCCGTGTCCCGGCGCGACTTCTTCCGGCGGTCCCTGGTGGTCTCGCTCAGCATCTTCGGGGCGCAGTTCGGCGGCGCGAGCATCGCGTTCCTGTGGCCCAACCTGAAGGGCGGGTTCGGGTCGCTCATCAACCTTGGGTCGATCAGCGACCTCAAGCAGCAGATCCAGCAGACCAACCAGCCCTTCTACTACGGCGTGGGGAAGGTCTACATCGTGCCGTACACGGGGAACGGCGCGGACTCCTCCACCGGAGTGGACTATCAGGCCGAGGGGGCGTTCGTCCCCGGCCTGGGGCTGATGGCGCTGTACCAGCGGTGCGTGCACCTGGGCTGCCGGGTCCCCTTCTGCCTGCAATCGCAGTGGTTCGAGTGCCCGTGCCATGGCTCGAAGTACAACAAGGCGGGCGAGTACCAGCTGGGACCGGCCCCCACCGGCCTGCAGCGCTTCCCGATCAGCGTTGCGTCCAACCAGCTGATGGTGGACACCTCCACCATCCTGCCGGGACCGCCCCGGGGGACGGACACCATCCACGAGCCGCCCCAGGGACCGTTCTGCGTGGGCACCTAGCCGATGGTCGCGAAGTTCACCTCCCAGGACGCCCTCGCTTTCGTCGTCGCGGCGGTCGCGCTGGTGCTGTTCTTCGCCGCCCTGGCCCTGTCTTCGCGGGGTCGCCGCCTGGGCCGAGGGGGACGACCGGACATCCCGCCCGCGATGCAGCCGGGGCCCTCCGACCCCGACCTGGAGAAGCCGCGCCTGGAGAAGCTCCAGGGATGGGGCGTCGCCCTGGTGCTGTTCTTCGTGGTGTTCATCCCGCTGGTGTGGCTGAAGGAGCCCGCGGAGAACCTGGCCCAGTCCAAACAGCTGATCACGGACTCCATCGGACGCGGCGCCGAGGAGGTCCAGCTGTTCTCCGAGACCAACCAGACGGGCATCGGGTGCGTGCGCTGCCACGGCGACAACCCGACCCTGGGCGGGGGACACAACATCTTCAACGGCCAGCTGATCACGGTCCCCAATCTGCGGACGGTGTGCGGCAGCTCGACCTTCAACCACACGCAGATCCACAACGTGGTGGATGTCCGAAACACGATCATGCAGGGCCGTCCGGGGACGGACATGCCGTCGTGGAGCGTGCGGTTCGCCGGGGCCCTGGACGACCAGCAGATCCAGGACCTCGTGGAGTACATCGTGTCCATCCAGGAGGTCCCGTTCAAGGACAACGTCTGCATCAACGCGAAGGCGACGGACTACCAGGCCCCGGTGGTGGCAGCGCAGTGAGGTCAGGGCGGTGAGCGTGGTCGCGGACATCCCCTGCAGCTCCGGGTTCCCGCTGATCCAGTGCCCGTCGGTGGTGGGGTGGATCACCGTGGCCATGGCCTTCGTGATCTTCGTGGGCAGCATCTACCTGATCCTGGCCGCGGTGTTCGGGGTCCGCATGGGGTACCTGGTGGTGGCGACGGCCTTCTTCGGCTGGATGATGATCTTCTCGTCGCTGTGGGCGTTCGGGTTCTGGTCCCAGGGCCTGGGGACACCCACCAACCTCGGTCCCCGAGGGACCGAGCCGCACTGGCAGCCGGTGGCCGTGGGCGTCGAGGTGACCTCGTCGAAGTACCCGGTGGCTTCCAAGTATCCGGGCGCCCCGTGGCAGATGCCGAAGGGCGAGGGACAGCTGGCCTCCGTGGGAACGTTCACGTCGGCGGTCCAGGAGTACATGGCCAACCAGGCCAACGCACAGCTGGCCAGCCAGGGGAAGCCGGCGACCGTGGAGACGACCGACTTCACGGTCAGCAACATCGAGTTCACCACGGCGGGCAAGACGTCGCTGGCGGCCGGACGCGCGTACTTCAACGGCGGAGGACCCGCGCTGACCGTCTTCGCCTATCACGACAGCGGGAACATACCGATCTTCTCGTTCGCGTTCCTGGGAGTGTCGATCATCGGGTTCCTGATCCACCTGCCGTTCCTGGATCGGGCGGAGCGCAGGCGCAAGGCCGTGCTGACGGGCGGCCGCGCGCCCGAGTGGCGCGGACCGGCCTAGGAAGGGGGTGTCAGGTGCTTGCCGCCAGCATGATCGAGTCCGGAAGCGTCCAGTTCGTCATCTTCGGCATCATGGTGATCGCGATCTTCGTGACGCTGTTCATCACCATCGCGAAGTAGCCTCGCCCGCCGCCTCCAGCACGTGCTGCACCTCGGCGTCGCCGTGGGCCGTGCCCAGGAACCAGCCCTCGTAGCCCGAAGGCGGCAGGTAAACACCGCCCTCAAGCATGGCGTGGAAGAAGCGCGCGTAGGCATGGTGGTCGGCGGCGCACGCGGACTCGTAGTCGGTCACCGGCCCGTCTGAGAAGAACACCGAGAACAGCGAGGCCTCGCGGTTGATCCGGTGCGGGATCCCGGCTTTGCCGAGGGCCTTGGCCAGGCCGTCGCAGAGGGTCGTGGCGGTCCGCTCCAAGTCGGCGTACGGGTCCAGGCGGTCGATCAGGTCCAGCGCGGCCAGGCCTGCGGCCACGGCCACCGGGTTCCCGGAGAGGGTGCCGGCCTGATACACGGGACCGGAGGGAGCCAGGCGCTCCATGACCTCGGATCGGCCGCCGAAGGCCGCCAGGGGAAACCCGCCGCCCACCACCTTGCCCAGCGTAGTCAGGTCGGGCGTTATCCCGAACCGCTCCTGGGCTCCACCCCGCCCCAGGCGGAAGCCCGTGATGACCTCGTCGAACACCAGCAAAGCGCCCGCCCGCGAGCACAGGTCCCGGAGCCCTTCCAGGAATCCGGGAACCGGCGGGACCACGCCCATGTTCGCGGCCACCGGCTCCACGATCACGCAGGCGATGTCCTCCCCGCGCGCGTCGAACAGCTCCTTCACTGCCTCCAGCGAGTTGTACGGCGCCACCAGGGTGTCCGCGGCGGCGGCCCCGGTCACGCCCGGCGAGTCCGGCAGCCCGAACGTGGCCACGCCGGAGCCGGCCCGGGCCAGCAGCGCGTCGGCGTGCCCGTGGTAGCAGCCGGCGAACTTCACGATTGCGGGCCGGCCGGTGAATCCCCTGGCCAGGCGGACGGCGGACATGCAGGCCTCGGTCCCCGAGCTGACCAGCCGGACCATCTCCACCGAGGGAACGGCCACGCAGATGCGTTCGGCCATCTGGACCTCGGCCTCCGTGGGGGCCCCGAACGACGTCCCGCGTGAAGCAGCCACGGCGGCCGCCTCGACGATCTCGCCCCGGGCGTGGCCGAACAGCAGCGCGCCCCATGACTGCACGAGGTCGATGTACCGGCGACCGTCCGCGTCGATGAGATAGGCGCCCTCCCCCCGGGCCGCGAACACCGGTGTTCCGCCGACCGATCCGAACGCCCGGACCGGCGAGTTCACCCCGCCCGGGATCCGCGCGCGGGCGCGGTCGAACAGCTCCTGCGAGCGGGGCCCTGAACCTGCCGTCACGCCGGAGGCGGCTTCAGGTCGAACAGCTCGGCCAGCAGGCGCGCCCGGAGGTCGCCGGCGTCGTGGAGCTCCTTGGCCTGCACCACCGGCCCGTGGAGCAGCTTGGCCACGATGGCCCGGGTGGCCGCGTCCACCGCCTCGCGATCCTGCGCCGACAGGCCGCGCAGCCGTTCCACCTCGGCCCCCCGGATCCGCTCGGCCCGCTCGTACAGCTGCTGGATCAGGGGCCCCAGCTCGGCCGCCCGCCGCCACGCGCCGAACCGGCCCACCTCCTCGCCCACGATGGCCCGGACCCGGTCCACCTCGTCGTCCTCGGGCGAGCGGTGGACCACGGCCTTCAGGTGGTCGATATTGGCCAGGCTCACGCCCGGCAGCTCGGCGGCACGCGGGTCCACGTCCCGCGGGACCGCCAGGTCCAGCAGGAACAGCGGCCGGCCCTCGCGCCCCGCCACCGCGTACTCCAGGGACTCGAGGTCGATGACCACACCCGCCGCTCCGGTCGCCGACACGACCACGTCGGCCGACACGAGGCCCTCGCGCATCCTGGTCAGCGGCCCATAGCGGCCGGCCAGGCCGGTCCGGCGGGCCAGAGCCTCGGCCCGCTCCGGGCGCCGGGCCAGCACCCGCACCTCCTCGATCCCCCGATCCCGGAGACGCCGCACGGCCAGCTCGCTCATCTGGCCGGCCCCCACCACCAGCAGGTGCCGCCCTCCCAACCCACCGAGCGCCTCCGCCGCCAACCCCGCCCCCGCCTCCACGAACGCCGCCGGGCTGGCCCCGATGGCCGTCTCGGCCCGGGCCCGGCGCCCCACCCGGATGGCCCGCCCGAACAGCGCCCGGAGCACCGATCCGGTGGCGACTTCCTGCTCCGCGGCCACGTAGGCCTTGCGGACCTGCGACAGGATCTGGGGCTCGCCCAGCACCATGGAGTCCAGCCCGGCCGCCACCGAGAACAGGTGCTCGACGGCCTGCTCCTCGTAGTGCGAGTAGAGCGGCTCCGCGAAGTCGGCCGGAGGGACCTCGCGGGAGTCCGACAGAAAGCTCTTCAGGGCCTGGAACCCGCTGTGGTACGCGTCCACCTCGGCGAACACCTCGGCCCGGTTGCAGGTGGACAGGATGACGGCGCCGCGGACGGATTCCTGTCCGGTCAGATGGTGGTAGGCCTTGGGCAGGTCGTCCTTCCCGAAGGCCAGCCGCTCCAGCAGCTCGACCGACGCGCGGCGGTAGGAGACCCCCAGGGCCAGGATGGGCACGCCGTCACACCTTGGCCAGGTCCAGCGCCGCGTGGCCGTCCCGGACCGCGGACAGGGCGGCCTTGCGCTGCTCGTAGAACGCCAGGATCTGGAGCTCGATGGACAGGTCGACCTTCCGCAGGGACACGTGGCCCGGCGCGGCGATGATGGCCGGCGCGAAGTTCAGGATGGAACGGATGCCGGCCGCGACCATGCGGTCGGCCACATCCTGGGCCGCCGCCGCGGGTGTGCACACGATCCCGATGGCCACGTCGTGCTCGCGCACGATCTGCGGAAGGTCGTCGATGTGGCGGATCCGCAGGCCGCTGACCACCTCGCCCACCTTCGCGGGATCGGCGTCGACCAGGGCCACGATGCGGAACCCCCGCTCGATGAACCCGCGGTAGTTCGACAGGGCCTGGCCCAGGTTGCCCACCCCGGCGATCACCACCGGCCAGTGCTGGGTCAGGCCGAGCTCCCGGCGGACCTGGTGGATGAGGTAGGCCACGTCGTAGCCCACCCCCCGGGTCCCGTACGAGCCGAGGTGCGACAGGTCCTTGCGGACCTTGGCCGAGTTGACCCCGGCCGCCTCGGCCAGGGCCTCCGAGGACACCGTGACCCGGCCGTCCTCGGCCATCTCCACCAGCGCGCGCAGGTAGACCGGCAAGCGGCCGACGGTGGCTTCCGGGATCGAGCGCGCTCTCACGCCGTACGGGGGAACGAGGGCACGCCAGGATGCTAGCGCCATTGTGAATCCTTCTCAAATGCGCAAAGTCCCAGGCGGCAAGGGCCGGTCAGCCCTCGAGCAGCCGGGCCAGGGCCTGCGGGTCCACAAAGGTCTCGAAGGCCTCCCGGCCGTCCACCTCGACCACCGGCACCCGGAGGCCGTGGTCTCGCTCCAGGCCGTCGTCGCCGTCGATGTGGACCTCCTCGAAGTCGAACGGGGTCCGGCCCCGCTGGGCCAGGATGACCTCCCGGGCCTCGTCGCACAGGCCGCACCGCCGGCGGGAGTACATGACCACGCGACGCACGGCCACCCATCCTATCCGCCGCCCCACGCGTCCGGCGGGGGCCGGGACCGTATTACCGTTCGATCAGCACAGAGCCGGAACATGTCTCGGCTAGGGTGAGGGCGTGCGCGGGGACGATCTGGACCGGGTGGACCTGGAGCTACACGAGCAGCTGCGCTCGGGCAGCCGCGACGCGTTCGAGGAGCTCTACCGCCGGTACGCCCCGGGCGCGTACGGGCTGGCCCTGCGGGTCACGGGCCAGGAGCTGCTGGCCCAGGAGGTCGTCCACGACGCCTTCATGGCCCTGTGGCGGGCTCCCGAGGCCTACGACCCTTCCCGGGGGCCGTTCCGGAGCTTCTTCCTGTCCCTGGTCCACCACCGGGCTGTGGACACGGTCCGGCGGGAGGAGCGGCTGCGCAGGAGGACAGAGCGGGCCCTGAACCTGACGGACCCGACCGGCGAAGATGTAGCAGAGGGGGTCGTGGAGGAGGCCTGGCTGGCCACCCGCCGCAAGGAGGTCCGCGAGGCCCTGTCCACGCTCCCTCCCGACCAGCGACGGGTGCTGGAGATGGCCTATTTCCAGGGCTACACGCAGGCAGCGATCGCGGTGGAGCTGGGCATCCCTTTGGGTACCGTGAAGACGCGCACGCTCGCCGCGCTCCGGAAGCTCCGGCGCGCGCTGTCGCAGGAGATGGATTGAGGGGCATGACCGAGGACCACGACCGGATCGAGGAGCTCCTGGCCGGGCACGCCATGCACAGCCTGGACGGCGAGGACGCCCAGGAGGCGGACCGGCTGCTCACGGAGCACGTCCCGGGATGCCCGCGATGCCGAGAGAGCGTCTCGGCGTTCCAGGACGTCCTGGGCGAGCTGGCCCTGGCCGCGTCCCCGGTCGAGCCTCCCGAGCTGCTCCTGGCCCGGCTGCGGTCCGAGATGCGGGGGGAACCGGTCCGGTTCGCCAGGGAGCTGGCCCCTCCCCGCCGGCCGTTCGCCATCTGGGTGGCCACCGCGGCCGCCGTGGCCGTTTTCGGCTTGGCTGCGTGGAACACGGTGCTGAACCAGCGCCTCGGGCACGTCCAGTCGACCCAGCAAAAGGTCACCAACGCCGTCGCGTTCATGAACGAGCCGGGGTCCAAGGTGGTGGACCTCACCGACGCCCGGTTCACCAGCAGCCGGGTGTTGTGGGGCTACCGGCCTCGCGAGACCCGCGTGGTCCTGTTCGGGACCGACATCCCCGAGCCCGCCCCCGGCAAGGTGTACCGCCTGTGGCTGGGGCAGGGGGGCCAGTTCACCTGGGTCAGCGACTTCGATCCGGATGACGGCATCGTGGTCCTGTCCCTCGTCTTCGACGCCAGCCTCTACGACCAGATCCTGATCACCGAGGAGTCCTCGTCGGAGGACCACACGGTCCCCCGCGGCTCACACCACTGGTCGGCCACCTTGACCCCCGCGGCCTGACAGCCCTTCAGCGCTTCCGGACGATGCGCCGGTCAGCTGGCGCTTGGCGTTGGTGACGGCGAGGGCGGCGTCTGGGGCCGGCCCTCCAGGGCGTCGAGGCAGCCCTGCTCGCCGTAGGGCCTGGCCTTCGCGTCGAAGTTGTCTCGGGCGAACGCGGCCGCCACGACTGCCGGGTCGGTGGCGGTGCTCCCGACCTCCTTCGCCACGTCGGCGGGGGACTTCCCGGTGCAGGCCTGGTATCCGAGGCTGTAGGCGTTTTGGGGAAGCCCCCCCTGGGGAAGGAGCTTGATCACGCTCCGGGTGGGGCTGCCGCCGCCGGCCGGACCTCCTGAGGACTTCCCGCACGCGACCAGGGCCAGAGCGGTTGCGGCGATGGCTGCGGCCGTTCGCAGCGACCTCTGCACGGTCACAGTTGGATGGCGCCCTTGGCGGCCAGGAACACGCCCACGCCGACGATCACGGCCGCGCTGGCCAGCGACACCCAGCGCAGGAAGTTCCCGGAGAGACGGCGCGAGACGGCTTCCCGGGCCCGCAGGGCCAGGACGCCTACGGCCACCAGCGCCCCGGCCAGACCGACGCTGAACGCCACGATCAGCGAAAGCCCGAACCCGGCCCGGTGCGCGGACACGGTGGACACCAGCACCACCAGCGCCGTCGGCGAGGGCAGGATTCCCCCCGCGACGGCCAGCCCGGCCAGGCTCTTGCGTGACAGCGGCCGATCCGGGTCGGGCAGATCGTGGCTGTGCCCGTGGTCGTGGTCGTGCTGATGGGCGCTGGGGACGGCCGTCGGTCCCTCGTGGGCCAGTCCCCCCCCCAACCCTCCACGAGGAACCGCCAGCCGTCCTGACAGCCCCTCCGGCCACGCACCGACCGACCCACTCACCGACGCGCCGACCAACTCGCGACTCATCGCAGGGCCATTCGTCACTGCTTCGATGTGGGGATGGGCGTGCGCCGTGGCGGCTCTCGTCCGCAAGCGAGTGATCAGGAGTCCGGCGCCGAGGCCGACGACCAGCAGGCCGGAGGCCAGGGTGATCCACGGGTACACCTGCTCCGGGGCGAACTGGGCCAGCAGGAAGACCACCAGGCCGATGCCCAGCACGGAGGCGGTGTGCATGAACGCGGCGGCCAGGCCCACCTGCACAGCCTGCCTGATCCGGCCGCCCGCTCCGACCAGGTAGGCGGCCATGATGGTCTTGCCGTGGCCGGGAAGCAGGGCGTGGGCCGCCCCGAACCCCATGGCCAGCAGCAGCGCCAGCAGGAACACGGGGACGGACAGGCCGGTCCACGTGGCCAGCCGGGCGAACGCGCCGCCGGTGATCCCCGGCCGGGCGCCCTCGCTCCCGGCAACCGGCAGCACGGGAGCCGCCCCGCTCGCCCCCGGCTGGAAGCGCAGCGTTGCGGCGGTGACGTGCAGCGGGCTCTTCAGCAGCGCGGTCGGGTAGGCGAGGAGGGCGTCGCTGACGCTGTGGGCCGGCACGTCGGACCCGCGCAGCGCGGCTCCCTCGGCGCCCACGGCGATGATCTCCCGCCATCCGATCCGGCCGGCGTAGTTCCCCTCGCGGTACTCGAGCGTCCCGGCCTTCGGGATCGAACCGGCGAACTCCGCTTCCAGGCGCAGAATGGGCAGGCCGCCCTGGCCCGGGCGGAACCGCATGGAGCTCGACACCACGCGCAGCACCACCGGCCTGCCGTTCACCGTCGCGGTGATCCCCCCGACCAGCTGACGGGCCTTGGCCTCGGCGTAGGCCGAGCGCTCGGGCGGCGTGGCCGTCCCGTCGCCGTCGGCATCGATCCTGGGCATCTCCTGGAAGGTGGGGATCTCGGCCATGTCCAGGACGTAGTCCACCTGGAGCCTGCCGGGCTCCACGACCAGGCCGCTGTACAGGTTGATGGTGAAGTTCCCGAGCGGATGGGCGGAGGCCGGCCCGGCCGACCAGAGCATCCCCACGAGCACCAGGCCCGCGATCGCCAGCACCCGCCGGGCCTTCCTCACGCGCCGCCCCCCACCGCCGCCAGGGCCTTGGCGGCCACCGGCGCGTACAGGATCGAGAAGTGCGGGTTGATCGACAGCGCCGTGGCCAGGTCCCGGCGCGCCGCCCCCACCTGGCCCAGCGCCTTCTCGATCATCCCCCGGTGGAAGGACAGCAGGGCGTTCCGGTAGCCAAGCTTCGTGGCGATCGCCGCGTAGCGCAGGGCCGCCGCGTCGCGACCGTTCGCGTGCAGGGCCCAGGCCAGGGCGTCGGCCACCAGGATGCTGTGGCGGCGGCCCCACTCCGCACGCGCCGCCGACAGCGCCGCGGCCGGATCCCCGTGGTCGGCGTCGAACAGGGCCAGCTCCAGGTCCACGTTCACGCCGTTGGCCTGGAACAGCTGCTCCTCGGCGCGGACCAGCGCGTACTGCCGCTGAGCCAGCGCGGTCTGCCCCGTCACCGCGTACAGGTCGCCGAGGGCGATGACGTACTGGGGCGACGGATAACTAGCCACGATGCCCCGGTACAGCCTGATGGCTTCCTGGACGTCCCCCTCCGCCCAGGCCACCCGGGCCAGGCCCTCCTGGGGAGGGAAGTACTCGGGAGCCAGCTGGGCCCCCCGCCGGTACCAGCCGGCCGCCCGCTGCAGACGGTCGCTGTTGAAGTACAGCTCCCCCAGGTAGTAGGCGGCGAAGGCCTGGTCGTCCGGCGTCCCGGCAGCGTCAAAGGCCAGGCGCATGGCCTGGATCGCTCCGGGCACGTCACCCTCCAGCTCGCGCACGTACGACACCCGGGCGTACGAGGACAGGTCGGGCTTCAGGTCCACCATGTGCTGGATGGTGGCGAACGCCTGGCGGTACCGCCCCAGCTCGATCTGGGCGTCGCCGATCACGCCGTACACGTTGCCGTTGTAGGCGTTCACCGCCCGGGCCCTTTCCCCCCACCGCAAACCCCCGGCGAAGTCGTGGCGGGCCAGGGCCAGGGCACCCTCGCCGGTGTACGCGGCGAAGTTCCCGTCCCGCTGGAGCCGGAGCGAGCGCTCCAGCGCTCCCTGCGCCTTCGGGTAGTACCGGGGGTCTGCGGTGACACGGGCTTCCTGGACGTACGCCAGGCCGAGGTTGGCCCAGGACTGCCAGTCCTCCGGAGCGGCGCGCAGGCGCTGCTGGAGACTGGCGATGGCCTGCTGGAGCGTTCCCGAGAGGATCACCGGCCGGTCGGACAGCGCCGACCCCGCCGACGACGAATCGACGACGGACGGGGACGCCGGCTGGGGGTGGACGGCGCGGAACAGCCCGACGCCGCCCACCACGAACAGCACGAGGGCGAGCCCGCCCGCGGCGAGCACGCGCCCGCCCTTCCGGACCCGCCCCTCGGGCGGGGGCGTGGAGGGGCCCGCGTCCGCATTGGTGCGGACCCCTCCAGCGACCACCGTCTTCAAGTCCCCCTCCTCGACCTAGCCGGGGGCGTTGGCGTCCGATCCGGAGAACGGAAGCGCCACGTAGGGGAACGAGTTGCCGAACGGCTTGTCGTTCGCGTTCACACCGTCACCGAGCTGACCCACGATGGACGGCGGGTTGGGCAGCAGGATGCCCTCCACGACCTGGAGCGCCTCATCGATGATGTCGTCCGAGAGACGCCGGCCGTTCGGGAACCCCTGCACGTCGCCGCCCACCGCACCGAGCGTCGAGCACGCGGTGGTGCACAGCGGCGTGTCGAGGTTCAGGCGGAGCATCTCGCTCGGGTTGACGTGCGGCGGCATGTTCAGCCCCTGCAGGCCCGTCAGGAACACGCTGATCAGGTCGGCCCGCTGGATCCCGGCCGTGTTGGGGTCGGAGTCCGGAACGGGGATGCCGTACACCGCGTTCACGATGGTGGGAAGCAGGGGGTCCTGCACGGCGCCCAGGAACTGGGCGTCGTTCTTGGGCTTGGACCCGTTGAAGTAGTCCTTCAGGGAAACGGGGACGACGACCTCGTTGACCAGGGGGTTGCCCAGACGGGACACCTGGACGAACTTGCCCTTGGCCGTGACGTGGCCCTTGCTGTCCTCGGTCCGGATGGACTTGCGCTCGGCCGTGGTCCACACGCCGATGATGTGGCTCCCGTCGCCACCCTCCTCCACATCCGAGTTGGGGACCTGGAGCACGAGGGTGTTGACGTTGAACCCCGACAGCGTGTCGTCCCCGACCTCGCTGAGGTCGCCCCCGTACAGGAGGTCGAACACCCGGAGGTCCAGGAAGAACGGGTCGTCGGACTGACCGGCCAGGGTCTGGCCGGAGCCGCCCTCGATCTTCTTCGTGGCCTGGCTGCGCAGCGCCGCGTAGTCGGGCATGGAAGCGTCTCCCACGTCCGACGGCGCCGAGATCGCCTTCTTCAGCAGGATGTGCGCCTTGCCGTTGTCGATCTCGGTCAGCGTGTAGGTCTGGTAGAAGTTCAGAGTGGCGTCGGTCAGGTGGCTCACCGGACCGGTGTTGTAGAGGAAGTTGCCCGGCGTCCGGTAGTGGCTGTGGAACACCCACCGGTAGATCACGTCGGGCTTGGCGTCCCCGTTGTTGTCGATGTTGATGTCGTAGCGGACCCCGTCCGCCCAGGCGAAGAAGTTCGGGCCGCCGGCTGGCGTCTCGAACGGGATCCAGTTGCTGACGAAGGTCACGGTGTTCGGCTTGTCGGGACTCTTGAACGCGTACAGGTCAGTCCCGTCCACCTGTGGATCCGCCGCGACCAGCGGCGCCTCGCGGTGACTCGACGCCAGGACGGCGTTTGGGCCCAGGCCCGCGATGAGGCCTGCGCCGACAGCCATCGTGGCTCCGAGCGCGACCGCCGCTGTGCGAAGTCGTTTGCCGACAGGCAATGGATACCTCCTTTCACTCATCGAATCGGGCAGGGCCGCCGAAGCGACCGCCGGTCGTTCCGGCGGACCTTCGGTCATCACCTCCCCCCCAAGGGCGTCGACGACCTCCCTAGCTTCGCGGCGGTCGCGGGAGCGGATTACCGGTGGGATGCGTTTTCGAGCGACGGGCCCCGGTCGGGCCGGGCGGGCCCGTGCCGGGACGCCCGGAGGAAGCCGTAGAACATCACGGCGATGCCGGCGGCCAACGTGAGCGAGAAACCGGTGGAGTCGCCGGTGGCGGCGAACGCGGAGCCGGCAGCCACCACGGTCGCACCGATGGCGATGGCGAGCGTTCCGGCGAACCGGTCCCGGAGCTCGGGCCGGCCCCGCATCCGCCACGCCGACCACAGCGTCCCGCCCACCAGCACCACGTACGCCGGGATGCTGTACAGGCGGGCCAGCTGGAGGGCGAACTGGTCGTGGCGGAACGCCTTCGTGCCCGAAGGGAGGTGGGTGGCCAGGGCAGCCACGTCCACCTGCGCGCTGCGGATCCGCGAAACGGCGAACGCCGTCCCGAACAGCAGCACCAGCAGGACGGCGGCCGAGACGCGGCGGTCCTTTACCAGCAGGTGGATCTCGCCCTGGGCCAGGAACGGGACGGTGAGGATAGCCCCAAGCAGCCAGTACACGCGGAACGCTCCGGTGGTCCACCCGTTCAGGACGCCCAGGAATACCATGGCCGACGCGCCGGCGAACATGGCCAGGGCCAGCGCCCACAGCGCCTGGTACGGCCGCCGCCGGAGGAGGAACTGCCGGACCAGCAAGATGGTGAACGCCGCCGCCACCAGCGCAGCGAGCAGCGGAAACACCCACATGGCCGGGCCATTTTACGGACTCCAAGGACTCCACCCCGCGGCCCTACCGACCGATAGAGGGCCGAGGACCAAGAAGGGACCAGCAATTCACCCTGGGCCAAGGGGGACGCGGCCAGACAATGGGACAACGGATCAGCTGGCAGTCGGGTCTCTCCGATGCCGAGGCCCGGTACCGCGCGCTCGTGGAGCAGATCCCCGCCATCGTGTACTCGGCGGAGTTCGGCTCAGCGGGCACGTGGTCGTACGTGAGCCCCCAGATCGAGTCGATCCTGAGCTTCTCGCCGGAGGAATGGATCGCCGACGGGACGCTCTGGTACCGGCAACTGCACCCGGAGGACCGGGAGCGGGCCATGGCCGACGAGGCGCGCTTCCGCGAGACGGGAGAGCGTCTGTCGTCCGAGTACCGCATGCTGGCCCGAGACGGTCGGGTGGTGTGGTTCCTCGACCAGGCGTCGCTGCTCCGCGACACCGAAGGCCGCCATGTCTTCATGCACGGCGTGATGTACGACATCACCGACCGGAAGGAGGCCGAGGAGCAGCTGGCCTTCCTGGCCTATCACGACCGGTTGACCGGATTGCCGAACAGGGAGCTGTTCGAGGAGCACCTGAACCTCGCGGTCACCAGGGCGAGCCGTCATTCCCTGTCCGTGGCGGTGCTGTATATCGATCTCGACGACTTCAAGCTGGTGAACGACACGCTGGGCCACGCCGCGGGTGACGAGTTGCTCGAGGAGGTCGCCCGGCGCCTGACCGAGGCCAGCCGGGAGACCGACCTGGTGGCCCGCCAGGGAGGTGACGAGTTCCTGGTGCTCCTGGCGGACCTGGAGCGCAGCCATCAGGAATGGGCTCCGGGTACTCGCAGCCGGCTGGTCGCCGAGACGGTGGCCGATCGCATCGCCAAGGCCCTGGAGGAACCGATCAGGGTCCGGGAGACGGAAGCCTACGCGTCGGCCAGCATCGGCATCAGCCTGTTCCCGGACGATGGGGAGTCGGGAGAGATCCTTCTGAAGCTGGCTCACTCAGCCATGTACGAGAGCAAGAAGTCCGGACCGGGACGGTTCCTGCGGTTCTCCGACGTCCGGCACGGGACCGAGGGCAAGCTGTCCATGGCCACCCGGCTCCGGCGCGCGGTGGAGCGCCAGCAGTGGGAGCTGCACTACCAGCCGGTGGTGGAGATGCAGAGCGGCACGCTCACCGGCGTGGAGGCGCTGATCCGATGGCGCGATCCCCTGTCCGGATTGGTGGCCCCCGGCGAGTTCATTCCGCTGGCCGAGGAGATGGGACTGATCGGCGCGATCGGAGACTGGGTCCAGCAGGAACTGTGTGCGCAACTACGGAGGTGGAAGGACCAGGGAGCCTCGGTCAAGGCCAGCTTCAACCTGTCCCCGCGCCAGCTCTGGCAGCCGCAGCTCGCGACCTCGCTGGTGGAGACCATCGGGGCCAACTGCATCGACCCCACCTCGCTGGTCGTCGAGATCACGGAGTCCGCGGCCATGGTCGATCCCGATCGGACACGCCAGGTCCTGAGCCAGCTCAGCGCCGCCGGGCTGGGCCTCGCGCTCGACGACTTCGGGACCGGGTACTCGTCCCTGTCACGCCTGAAGCACTTTTCCCTGGACATCCTCAAGATCGACCGCTCGTTCGTCCGCGACGTCTCCACCGACGGTGACGCGCGGGCCATGGTCAAGCTGATCATCCAACTGGCCGAAACGCTCGGTATGACCGCCCTGGCCGAAGGGGTGGAGACCGAGGACCAGCGCCGCTTCCTGGTCGACAGCGGGTGCCGGGTCGGCCAGGGGTTCCTGTTCAGCCGCCCCCTCCCGGCCGACGAGGTGGCACGCGAACATCTAGGCCTCGCCGGCAATCGGCAGCTCGGAACGAGCGAAGCGACCGCCTGACCTACCGCTCCGCGGGATCGCCCAGGAGCTCCTCGCCTCGGAGGGCCCGGCGGAGCACCTTGCCGGTGGGGAGGCGGGGGAGCTGCGCGACCACCTCGATCTCCCGGGGGACCTTGAACCGGGCTAGCGACCTCGCGGCGAAGTCCGTGAGCTCCTGGGTGGTGGCGGCGGTGCCCGGCTCGAGGACCACCATGGCCTTGACCGCCTCGCCGGTGCGGGGGTCGGGGATCCCGATGACCCCGACTTCCTGGACGGCGGGATGGCGGATCAGGACCTCCTCCACCTCCTTGGGGTACACGTTGAACCCCGACACGATGATGAGGTCCTTCTTCCGGTCCACCAGGAACAGGTAGCCGTCCTCGTCCCGGACGGCCACGTCGCCGGTCCGCAGCCACTCGCCCCCCATCAGCGTGGCGCCGGTGTCCTCCTCCCGGTTCCAGTAGCCGAGGAAGACGTTCGGCCCCCGCACCACGATCTCCCCCGGGTCGCCCTCCTCGACGTCCCCGCCCTGCTCGTCCACCAGCCGGACCTCCACGCCGGGGAGGGGCAGGCCGATGGAGCCGGGCCTGGGCTGTTCGCCCAGGGCGGTGGTGGTCACGGCGGGCGCGGCCTCGGTCAGCCCGTAGCTGTCCCACAGCGGGGTGCCGAACCGCTCCGGAAAGCCTTCCTGGACCTCGGGTGGAAGCGGCGCCGCCCCGGACAGGGCCAGGCGGACCGACCGGAACGCCGTGGGCGCGGCGTCGGGAAGCGCCAGCCACGCCGAGAACATGGGCGGGGCGCCGGGCAGGATGGTGACCCCGTGGCGCTCCACCAGCTCGAGGGTCTCCCGCGGCTCGAACCGTTCCACCAGCAGGGTTGTGGCGCCGGCATCGAGGGCGGTTCCCAGGATGGCGTTCAGCCCGTAGATGTGGAACAGCGGGAGCACGGCCAGCACCACGTCGTTCTGGGCCACCGCCGTGGGGACGGCCTTCATCTGCTCGATGTTCGCCGCGAGGTTGCCGTGGGTGAGCATGGCGCCCTTGGGGTTGGCCGTGGTCCCGGACGTGTACTGGATGAGGGCCAGGTCGTCGTCCGCCCGCTCGGGCCGTGGCGCGTCACCGTCGCCCACTGCGGCCAGGGCCTCCTCGAACGACCGTGTGCCCGGCGGCACCGGCGGGCCGGTCACCACCAGCACGTGTTCCAGCTGGGGAAGGCGGTCCCGGGCCCCCAGGACCGTGGGGAGGTAGCCCATCTCCACCACCACGGCCTTCGCCCCGGCGTCGGCCAGGATCCCGGCGACCTCGTCCGAGGTCAGCATGACGTTCAGCGGCACGCCGATGGCGCCGGCCCGCCACGTGCCGTACAGGGACAGGACGAACTCCGGCACGTTTCCCACCAGGAAGGCCACCCGGTCGCCGGGCTCCAGGCCCAGCCCGGCCAGGCCGGCCGCGGCCCGGTCCACGGCCGCGTCGAGCTGCGCGTACGTCACCGGCCGCCCCCGGAACAGCAGCGCCGTCCGGTCCGGAGCCCGCTCTGCCGAGCCCGCGAGCACGTCCGCCACGTTCATCGCCGCCGGAGTCTACCGGGCGGGCGGACCCGGAAAAGGGCCTAGGGGACCGGCCGGTGCTGGGAGAAGTCCCCGGGGGCGGGGGTGCGGCCGGCCCACTCAGCGTGGGTCGTGCCCACCGACTCGAGCAGGGCGACCTCCTCGAAGCCCCCCTCGCCCCGCTCGAACAGGACGAACCTGGACGAACCGACCTCGGTGTTGTGGCAGTACCGTTCGGACCCCTCGGGGTCGATGTACCGGGCCTGCACCAGGAAGCGGGGATCGCCGGCCACCCGGCCGGTCAGCCGGAACCGCTTGTCGGCCAGGTCGATCCGCCAGGCCCCCAGGGCGGTGTCCCGCCGCCGGGACACCTTGGAGAACCGCAGCCACTGTCCCTTCCACCGCAGGCCCACGAACGTGGTGAACGGCGTGGTCAGAGGGCCGCGCTTCCCCTGCGCGACCAGGGCCTGGAGCACGGTTCCGGTGTCCTCCTCGCCCTCGAACGACGAGCACGCGGCCCAGGCCCACCGCTCGGCATGCCGGGGCCCGTACAGGTGCCCCTGCTGGCCCGGCATCTCCTCCACGGCGTGCTCCTGCCCGTCCACCGTGACCGTCCCCGTGAAGTGGGTCCGCGGGTTGGGCGAAAACGGCTTGGTGGGGGCCAGGCCACCACGGTACAGCGCGTCAGGGAGCAGCCGGTAGGTGGGCTCGCCGACGTCGAAGCTGAGTGCCCACGACACGTCGTGGCCGCCGCCCGAGATCGAGCCCTCCGCCCGGCCGGAGCGCAGGAGGGCGTCCCCCATCCGGACCTCGAAGCTGTCGGAGCCGCTGGAGGCGTAGGCCTCCATGGGCAGGCCGCGGTTCAGGGCCAGGACGTCGCCCGGCCGGTCCCGGTCGAAGCGGGCGAACCACAGCCGGGCCTCCGGCGCCGCCCCCGTCGGCGCCAGCAGCGTGTACCGGATCCAGTACCCGACCTGCCAGTCGGAGGCCGTCAGGAACCACACCTCGTACCGCCCGGGCTTCCCGTTCCAGGCCGGAAGGTTGTCCGCCTCGCTCACGTCTTCATCCTCGACGGGCCATTCGTTGCCGGAAAGGTAACGAAAGCTTCATGCCGGCGCACAAGGAGGGTCCGACCAGCGCCGATACAATGACCCGGCCGTCGCCGCCGAGCCCGAGAGGTCGGACCGCTTGCAATCGTCACCCAGGCTGCTGTTCTCCACCGCCCCCTTCTACCGGTTCCCGCTCCGGGAGGGGCTCCGCTTGGTGGCGGAGTCCGGCTACGACGCGGTGGAGGTGATGGTGACCCAGGACCCGGTCACCCAGGAGGCGCACCTGCTCCAGGCGGCCACGCGCGAGTTCGACCTGTCGGTCCACGTGGTGCACGCGCCGTTCCTGCTGATGACCAGGAGGGTGTGGGGAACCGACCCCACCGGGAAGATCATCCGGGCCGTGCAGCTGGCGGAGTCCGTGGGCGCTTCGCTGGTGGTGATCCATCCTCCGTACAAGTGGCAGGTCCGGTTCCGCCGGTGGGTGGAGCACAACCTGGCCGAGTTCTCCGCCCGGACCGGGGTGGCCATCGCCGTGGAGAACATGTTCCCGGTCAAGCTGCCCGGCGAGCGCGGGCTGACCTTCCACTCCGGGCAGGAGATCGAGGAGCTCGACCGCAACCCCTACCTGGTCCTCGACACCAGCCATGCCGCCGTTGCCCAACTGGACATCCTGGACATGTACCGGCGATATCGGGACAAGCTGCTGCACATCCACCTGTCCAACAACGCCGGGAAGGGCTGGGACTCCCACCTCCCGGTGTACGAGGGCTTCCTGCCCCTGGCGGAGTTCCTCGACCTGATCGTGGAGGACGGCTTCCCGGGAACCGTGTCCCTGGAGCTCGACCTGCGGCCGTACTTCCGGGACGACCGGGCTCTCAAGAAGGTCCTGGTCCGCAACCGGGAGTTCTGCGAGGCCCGACTCCTCCAGGGCCGCCTCCAGGGCCGCCCGGCCGCCCGCTGATCCCCCCATTCGGGCGAGTTTGCGTTTCGCTCCCCGGGGAACACACAAGGGGCAGTTGCGGAAGGAGGGAACATGGCCTATCAACCGCGCGCCAACGAACCCGCCCCGGTGGAGCCCGAGCGGAACAGCCTCGCCGGCTACGCGGCGATCAAGTACACCGCGATCATCATCATCGTGCTCGCCATCATCTTCTTCCTGGTCTGGGCGATCACCAGATTCACCAGCTGAGGCAAACTCCACCTCCAGCTGACGAGCTTCGCGCCGTGTCCCTGCGGCGCGAAGCTTCGTTCTGGGGCCCCTTCGTGAACCGCTCGGTGGGCGGAACGGCGTCTGCTAGCCTGCGCCCGCGATGCGCCGGGGAACCCTTGTCGCCCTGATCGTGCTGTTCCTGCTGCTGGTCGGAGCGGCCCTGTTCCAGGCCGTGCTGGGCGGGCACGACCGCGCTCCGTGCGGCCCCGAGACGCCGGGCGTCCTGCCCTCGCCGGGCGCCTGCGTGACGCCCTCGCCATCCGGCCCCTGACTGCCCCGGTCGCTACACCGTAGCTCGGGCTGCTGTGGCCTCCCCCTGGTCCGCCTCCCTGTGCCCGTCGGCGCCGAACGAGAAAAGCTTGTAGGGCCGGCGGATGACGTGCTGGGCCACGTTTCGGACCGGCACGCCGCCGGGGGTGACCCCTTGCTCCTGGCCCCGGTGCGCGTGGCCGTGCAGGACCAGGTCGGCGCCGGCCCGGTCCACCGCCTCGGCCAGCAGGTAGCTGCCCAGGAACGGATAGATCTCCACCGGCTCTCCTCGCAGGGTGTCCTTCACCGGCGAGTAGTGCATGAGGGCCACCCGGACGTCGGTGTCCAGCTCGGAGAGGCTCTGGTCGAGGCTCTCGGCCAGGCGCTTGGTCAACCGGACGAACGCCTTCATCTCAGGCTCGCCGAAGTCCGTGGCGTTGGCGCCGGCGAACCCGCCGCCGAAGCCCCGGGTCCCGGCGATCCCCAGGCGGGTCCCGTTCACCTCGACCACGGCGGTGTCCCCTTCCACCACCGTGACGCCGGCCGAGTCCAGGATCTCGTGGATGCGGTCCTGCTGGCCCGACTCGAAGTCGTGGTTTCCGAGGACGGCGACCACCGGGACGGCCAGCCCGGACATCTCCGCGGCCAGCACCTCCGCCTCCTCCGGCCGTCCGCGCTTGGTGAGGTCACCCGCCAGCAGCAGGACGCAGGCCTGCTCGGCCAGGTCCCCCGCGTGCTCGCGGAACTGCCCGGCCGAGTCGATGCCGAAGTGCAGATCGCCAGCCGCCGCGATCCGGATCACCCGAGCTCCTCCTCCTCCACGGCACCCGGCCGGAACGACGCTCGGGTCTCGTTGTGGACCTCGTGGTCCGGGGCGGACTCCTGCACCACCTCCGTCACCGCCTGGCGCCGGTCCTCGGTGGGCACCGCGCCGGCCACGAACACCTTCGAGCCCCGCACGGTCACCTGGAGCTCCAGCTCGGAGACGCGCGGGTCGTGGGCCAGGGCCTCCCGGATCCGCTGGACCAGGTAGTGCTTCGGCTCCTCAGCGTTCGAGGCCATCGCCATCCTCCACTTCGACACATCGCCGGACATGGCCAGCCGGTACAGCTCCTGGATGGCCCCCTCGGGCACGGGCAGGTCCTTCGAGGTCGCGTAGAACAGCAGGCTCAGCACTCGCCGTGGCCCCAGCCGGGCCCGGTGCACCAGGTAGTCCCAGTCGATCCTGGTCCGCCCGATGATCCCGAGCGCGTCGAACCAGTACCGCGGCGTGGGTTCGGAGTGGGCCAGCGCCTTTTCATCAGGATGAGGTCCTCCGGTCCGGCCACCTGCAGCTTGCGTCCGGCGAACTCCACCACCCGGGAGCGTTCCTGCATCTCCGGGTCCAGGTACACGCCGCCCGAGGAGACGAAGATGATGTCCACCACCACGCCGTCGCGTTCGCCCTTGAACAGCCAGGCCGGGTCGTACTCCTGGGTCCGGAAGCCCGCCTCGCCCAGGGCCTCCAGCGCCTGGACCGCGTCGTGCGGCCGGACGATCACGTCGATGTCGATGGACAGCCGGGGGCGTCCCAGCGCGGCCGAGGCGATCCCACCCACGAACAGGTAGGTGAGCTCGGCGCCGTCCAGCGCCTCCACGGTCCGGTCCAGGACCTCCAGGTAGAGCTCCTCGGGGACCAGCCGCTTCTCGAACGGCGGGGGAGCCGCGGGCACGTCGGCGACGGTTCGCCGGCCGGCCCGGGGGGCTTCCCGGGCCTCGTCGGTCCTCACCCGGGGGATATACCCGGAGCTCGCCCTGGTATCCCTGAGCCCGCCTGGCCCACACCCGCGCGTGGACGGTTCAGGCGTGGAGCGCGCCCGCGTCCTCCAGCGCCCGGAGCTCCGCCCACACCACGGCCTCCAGCCCCTCGGGGTTCCGGGCGTCGCACCACGGGCAGTACGCCTCGTCCACGTCGCCGTTGTCGTACTCGAGCCCGCACTCGGGGCACAGGATGCCGACCATGGAGGACCTCCCCGCGTCGAGATGCCGCGTTCCGGCACGATGCTCCCCCCCGTCCCCGGATTCGGCAAACCGCGCCGTCACGAGGGTTGGGTACGCTCCCATGGAGGTGATGCTCCGATGCCGAGGATCGAGCAGTACGAGTTCGGGCGGGCCCGCATCGACGGGCAGGAGTACTCCCGGGACGTGATCGTGCTCCCGGACCGGGTCGTCCCCAACTGGTGGCGCCGGGACGGCCATTCCCTGGTGATCGAGGATCTGGAGGACGTGCTGGACCAACTGCCGGAGCACCTGGTGGTGGGAACGGGAGCCGACGGGCGGATGCGGCCGGACCCCGGCGCGCTGGAACAGCTTCGATCCCGCGGCGTCGAGGTGGAGGCGCTTCCCACTCCCCAGGCGATCCGCCGCTACGGCGAGCTGGATCCCGCGAACGCCGCCGCGGCCCTCCACCTCACCTGCTGAGGCCTGACGCCCGATCAGAAGAACGCCGAGCGGCGGGACATCAGGTTGCGGTACAGCATCTGCTGGATGTGGTCGCGGATGCGGTCGGTCAGCTCGAACACCAGCATGGCGTCCTGCCACGCGTCCTCGTCGTAATCCTCGGTGTGGATGGGCTCGCCGAACTCCACGATCCACTTCGAGGGCAGCGGGATCGCGCCGAGCGGGCCGAGCCATGGGAAGAACGGCGTGATGGGGAAGTACGGGAACCCACCGAGGCGCGCGATGACCTTCGCGTTCCCGATCATGGGGTAGATCTCCTCGGCCCCCACGATGGCCACCGGGATCACCGGCACCCGGGCCCGCAGGGCCAGCTCGATGAACCCGCCCCGGCCGAATCGCTGGAGGCGGTAGCGCTCCCGGAACCCCTTGCCCACCCCCTTGTAGCCCTCCGGGAACACCCCCACCAGCTCGCCGCTCTGGAGCAGGCGGAAGGAGTCCTCCGGGCTGGCCAGCGTGTTGCCCATCTTCCGGGCCAGCGGCCCCACGAAGGGCATCCGGAACGCCAGGTCCGCGGCCAGCAGCCGCACGTGGCGGTGCATCGGATGGTGCTCGTAGACCCCCCACTTCATGACCACGGAGTCCACCGGCACGGTGCCGGAGTGGTTCGACACCAGCAGGGCCGCTCCCTCATCCGGGATGTTCTCCAGGCCCCGCCAGTCGATGCGCCAGTAGTAGCGGTCCAGGGGCCGCATCAGCGGCGCCAGCACCTTCTCGGTCAGCTCCTGGTCGAACCCGAACTCGTCGACCTCGTAGTCGCCGGTCATGCGGCGGCGGAGGAACTCCAGCGCGGACTGCACGGTGGACGCCTCGAACGGCCCGATCCGCTCGTGCTTCTGGGGCAGGTGGACCCGGCAGAACCCCGTCTCGCCAACGGCCCGGTTCCGGCAGCGCCGGCCGCCGGCGGTGAGGGCCTGGCACCGCTCAGGCTCCGGCCCCCGGCGCGCGTCGCGCAGTGAGATCACCTCGGCCATGGCCTCACCCCTTCGATGCCTCGAACCGCTCCTGCCCCTTGCGTCGCAGGAAGTCGTACACCTCCCGCTCCCACTGTTCCACCCTGGCCGGCGTGACCACCTGCCGGACCCTCCGGGCCACCACGAAGTCCTCCAGGGCCTGGCGGGTCGTGTATGCGGGGCGGAACCCGAACTCGGACTTCAGCCGGCGCGTGTCCACCACCCGCCCGTACACCAGGAACGGGAGCTGGTCGGTGGGGAAGTCGACCCGTCCGGTGCGCCGGAGCAGGTTGGCCACCGGTTCGGCCAGCTGGAACAGCACCGGGACCCAGGGCCGGCCCACCAGGCGCACCGCCTGCGATAGGTACACCACGCCGTCGGCGGCGACGTTGTAGATGCCCGGGTGGGACTCCCGCACCGACCGGAACAGCACTTCCTCCGCGTCGTCCTCGTGGAGCAGCTGGATGCGCGGGTCGTACCCCAGGGCCGTGGGGATCATCGGCAGCGTGAAGTACCGCGTCAGCGTGGTCTCGATGTCCGGCCCGATGAAGTTGGCGAACCGGAGGATGGTGACGTCCACGTCCTTCCGGCGCCGGCCGAAGTCCCGGGCGTACTGCTCGATCTCGATGGAGTCCTTGGCGTACCCGTGGCGGGGCACGGAGCGCGACGACATGGCCTCCGTGAACACCGCGGGGTCGCGCGGGTCGGCCCCGTACACGGCCGTTGTCGACTTCATAACGAACTTGCGGACCGTCTCGGCCTTCTGGCACGCCGCCAGGAGCTGCATGGAACCGATGACGTTCATCTCCTTCATCGCGGTGCGGCCCCCCACCCGGGTGGGGGTGGTCACCACGTTGAGGTGCACGACCGTGTCCACCTCGGTGGTCTGGAGGACCTTCACCGTGAGCGGGTTGCGGATGTCGGCCCGGACGAACTCGGTCCGGTCCAGGTCCACCTCGGGCTCGTCCAGGTCCACGCCGACCAGGTACTCGACGTCGGGGTCCTTCTCCAGGCGCTGGGCGAGCTTGCCGCCCAGGAACCGCGAGATGCCGGTGATCAGGATGCGCTGGCCCACGGCCCCCAGCCTACCCGACGGGCGGTGCCCCGGCCGGGGGCCATTCGTCCCGCAGCACCGCCATCCGAAGGGAGTCCCGATAGGCGCCGTCGAACCAGGCCTGCTGGCGGAGCCGGCCTTCCTCCACGAACCCCACCGCCCGGTAGGCGCCGACCGCCCGCTCGTTGTCGGCCAGGACCTCCAGGCCGACCTTGCGCATGTTCAGGTGCCGGAACGCGTACTCGACGAGGGTCCGGCAGGCGTCCTGCCCGTACCCCTGGCCCCAGTGGTCCTTCCCCAGCCGGATCCCCAGGTCACAGACACCGTGGTAGTGGTCGATGCGGTGGAGGCCGCAGATCCCGACGAGCTCACCGTCGATCTCCACGGCGAACCAGGCCCGATCCGGCCCCGCCGACGAGGGATCCCGGTCGAACTCCGCTTGGGCCTCCGTTCGGGAGCGCGGCAATGGGGGCTGTTCTGTGGCCCGCGACCGCACCTCGAACGCGTCGATCAGCTCCCACAGCCGCGCGGCGTCCTCCCGCTCGATCGGCCGGAGGACCACCCGCTCGCCGTTCAGCATCTCCGCTCCTCCCCGGGCGCTCAGCCCGGCCGGGCCAGCCGGACCTCGTCGCCCGGACCCAGCCCGAAGGACAGGGCGGCGCTCCCCCCGTTCACCACCAGCGCCAGGAACCCCGCCGAGTCCACGGTGATCCCGGCCTCCGTGGACCGGAGCTCTCCGAACGTCCGGACCGGCCGGGCCAGGATCACCTGGTCACCGGCGGCCACCTCCAGCCGCTCCAGGCCGGAAAGGCAGGCCGCCTCCAGGTCGAGGAGCCGGGCCGCCAGCTGGAGGTTGCCGAACCGGTCGGTCCCCAGGACCACCGCTCGCAGCTCGTCCGAGCTCACGGTGGGCTGCGGGAACGAGATCCGCACCAGCCCGTCGACCGCCACCTGGGGGCCCAGCTCGTCCAGGGCCAGACCCCGGGCCACGTGGGCGGCGGCGGGCGCGAACACGTCCCGGCCGTGGAAGGTGTGGGACACGGGCGACAGCAGGACCGCCTCGGAGGTGATAGTGACGGCCCGGTCGGGACCGCCCATCTCGTCCCAGGCCAGGGACAGCAGTCCGTTGTCGGGGCCGACCAGGACGGCGCCGGACGCCGTCTGGACCGCCACGGCCCGGCGATCCATCCCCACCCCGGGATCCACCACGGCCAGGAACACCGCCCCGTCCGGCATGAACCGCACCGATCCTGCCAGGATCACCGCACCGCGAGCGACGTCGTGCGCCGGCACCGCGTGGGTGAGGTCCACCACGGCCGCGTCGGGGGCGACGCGCGCGATCACGCCGTGGCAGACGCCAACGTACTCGTCCTGGAGCCCGTAGTCGGACAGGAACACGATCGGCCGAGGCACGACCGAACTATCGCAGGATCAAGGGCTGGACGAGGGTGCGGCTACCGGCCCTGCTGGCGGCGCTGCCAGCGGGTCTTCTTCAGAAGCTTCTTGTGCTTCTTCTTGCGCATCTTCTTGCGCCGCTTCTTGACGAGGGAAGGCACGCATTGAGGATACCGGGAAGCGACGGGTCCTGGCCGCGGCTCGTCCCGGCCCGTGCCGTACACTCGGCCGCCGCGGGGACGATGGCCGGGAAGGGGTCTGGTGAGGCTGACGCTCGGGCTGGTGGTGGTCCTGGGACTGGCCCTGCCGGCGTGCTCCGGGGGCGGGACCGGCGGGGGGTGCGGGTCTCCGCCGGCCACCCTGGCCACCGTTCCGTCGGTGGCGAAGGCGTTCCCCGCTCCCCCGGGGCTCAACGTCATCGGGGTCGAGCACAAGACGCCGGTCACCGAGATCATCGCCGCGGTCGACGCCGACGTGGCACAGGTGTTCCAGGGCTACCAGCAGGCGCTGTCCGGCGCCGGGTACCTGGTGCACAACCCGCAGCATGGGAGCGACCTGGCCACCCTGGAGTTCTCGGGGAGCTCGACGGTCGGGACGGTGCACCTGGCCGAAGAGTGCCCGGGCCGGACGTACGTCACGGTGAGCATCACCGAGGCCGCCGGTCCCGCGTAGCCCCGCCCGCGAAGCCCGGGCGTCAGTCGGTCCCGAACAGGTTCCGGAGGTCCACCCGCTTGGCCCGGTACTCCTCGTCCAGGCGCACCGAGCCCAGCCGAAGGGCCTTCGGCGCGTCCGCCACCGGCGAGATCAGACGGAGGATGCCCTCCTCCCCGGAGTGCTCCAGGTAGCCGATGCCCAGGTACCCCCCCTCCCCGTCCGCAAGGCCGACCACCAGGCGGTCCAGCTGGGTGAGGTCGAAGAATGCCGGCAGGGCCGGCATGAACACCGTCGGCTTCACCCGCCACCGGGACGGCGCGTCGCCGAAGTACCGGCGCATGGCGTCCTCGCGGTTCGCGGCGCGCTGTTCCACCGTCGTGGGCACGACGCCGGGGTGGACCCCCATGGTCACCACCTCAGTGCTGAAGAACCGCCGGACGATCCCGAGCAGGGGATCGAGCTCCTCTCCACGCTGCAGGCCGACCACCAGGTCCGGCCGGACCAGCTCCAGCTTGTGGTACTTCAGGAGCTGTCCGTACACCCCGGACACCAGCCCGCTGGTGTCCACCACAACGAAGTCGGCCCCCAGGCTCTCCCGGGCCAGCGACAGCAGGCGAGCCACCCCCGTCACCACCGGCAGCAGGTTCCCCTGCGGCGACGTGGCCCCCACGAAGGAGCAGGCGTCGGCCTGCACCAGCCGGTCGCGTTCCATGTCCTCCGGTGCAGCGATCAGCTTCATCCCGATGGTGGTGGGAGGGCCGACCGTCTTCTGTCCGAGGTCGGCGTCGAGATACGCGGCGGTCCGGCCGGCCGCCAGGGCCGCCCGGATCATCATGGCGGACAGGGTGGTCTTCCCCGTGTCCAGCCCGCCGATCAGGGCGGCCGTCCGGTACCCGGACGCGGCCCGCTCGGCGAGCGCCGCGTGTTCGTCCACTCCGCCTCCGAACGCTCGATCGGCTCCCTTCGGGAGGCATCGTGGCGGCGGGGTGCGTGGTGGCTAGATGGGCGGTCTCTTGCGCTCCTTCGGCCGGTTCACCGTCATCGTCGAGTTGCCCATCAGCTCCCGTACACCTCGTCGCAGCAACGCATCCTGGCGGAAGGGACTCCGCCGGGGGGATTCTACTTGCGGCGCAAGGAACGCAGCCGCTGCGGCCGCCTCAGGGGAGGCGGCTGACGATGGCCTGGAAGCACGGCCAGTAGGCATCGGGGCGGACGTTGTCGTCCATCACGATCACGGCTTCGGTCCGTCCCAGCTCCCGGGCCACGATCAGCGCGGGGTCGTTCACATCCGCGATGGAGACGGTGGCGATGCCGGCCTCGATGGCGGCGCCGGCCCAGCCATGGTCGGCGAACACCAGGTCGGGGCGCTCCGCGGCGAGCACCACCTGCATGGGCGTGGCGCTGTGCGTGTGCAGCGCCGAGGCCCGGTCGGTCAGCATGGCCACACTCTGGAAGTACCGGACCTCGCGGCGGCGGTGCCCCTCCGCCCAGGAGGCGCCGTCGGCCGGCCGGAGCAGGGTGCCCCCGCGGGCGGCCAGCTCGCGGCCCACGTCCGTGTACAGCTGGATCAGCCCTGTGGGGTGCCCGGTGGCCAGGACCACCTGCTCGCCCCGCCGGCAGGCCAGCGCCAGCCGGTCCCCCACCAGCTCGCACGCCTGGAGCACCGGCTCGGGATCGACCCGGACGGGCCCCCAGCGGACGCTCGGGTCGGGCTCGAAGCCGGAGGCTCGCGCCACCAGCGCGAGCACCTCGGCCCTGGTCAGGCCGGACACCCCGTTCAGGCCGAACTGGGAACGCGGGTCGCCGTCGCACAGCAAGCCGATCTTCCACAGGACGTTGTCCATGGGGTGGCTGACGACCCCCGCCGCGCCCCCGTGGATCAGGCCGCGCCGGAGCTCCTCCCGCGTGTACGCGCCGAGCTCCCACCGGGGGTCCGTTTTCGGGGTCCGGGCCGGGTGTGGTTCGATTGCGGCCATGGCCCGACCTTATCAGGCTCCTTCGGGCGCACCGGGCCGACCAGGAGGAGGCGGATGACCGAGCTGTCGCTGGACGGACGGGTGGCCGTAATCACCGGGGGGAGCAAGGGCATCGGGCGGCAGATCGCCCTGACCTTCGCCCAGGCCGGCGCCGACGTGGCCATCGCCGCGCGGGGCCAGGACGACCTGGAACGGACCGCCAAGGAGGTCGAGTCCACCGGTCGCCGGGCCCTGGCCGTGCCGACCGACGTCTCCGACCCCGCCGCCGTCCAGAACCTGGTCGATCGCGCGGTCGAGGCCTTCGGGGGGTTCGACATCCTGGTGAACAACGCCGGGGCCGCGCCGTTCCTGTCCGCCCTGGAGTCCATCCGGCCCGAGGGGTTCGAGAAGTACTTCCGGATCAACTTCCTGTCCGCGTTCCACGTGACCCGCTCCGCCGCACCCGTCCTGCTGGCCCGGAAGGGCGCCTGCGTGCTGAACGTGGCCTCGGTGGCCGCCTACATCGCCAACCCCGGCCTGTCCTACTACGGGACGGCCAAGGCGGCCCTGGTCAACCTGACCCGGACCCTGGCCCTGGAGTGGGCCTCCGCGGGGATCCGGGTCAACGCGGTGGCGCCGGGGTGGATCGAGACGGACATGAACGTGGTGGGGCGCCAGAACGATGCGTGGGATCGCCAGGTGCTCTCGTCGATCCCGCTGGGGCGGTGGGGGCAGCCCGAGGACGTGGCCAACGCCGCGCTGTTCCTGTGCTCGCCGCTGGCCTCCTGGATCACCGGGACGGTGCTGGTGATCGACGGGGGCCAGACTGTGTCGACCCTCATGGGGCAGTAGCGGTGGAGCTCCGAGGAGCGGTCGCCGTGGTCACCGGCGCCTCGGCCGGGATCGGGCGGGCCACGGCGCTGGCGCTGGGCGAGGCGGGTGCCTCGGTGGTCCTGGTGGCCAGGCGCGCGGCGGTGCTGGACGAGCTTGCCGGACAGATGGCGGAACGTGGGTGGCGAGCCGTGTCCGTTGCCTGCGACGTCACGAATCGGGAGGACATCGAGCGGCTGCGGGACCGGGTCACCGAGGAGTTCGGCCGTCTCGACGTGCTGGTCAACAACGCGGGCATCCCCGGCGGGGGCGCGTTCCTGGACCTCTCGCTCGAGCGGATCGAGCAGATCACCACGGTGGACTACCTGAGCGTGCTGCGCTGCACCCGGATCCTGCTGCCCCTCATGCTGGAGAACGGAACGGGCCACGTGGTGAACGTGGCCTCGCTGGCCGGGCGGTTCGCCACGCCCGGCGCCTCGGTCTACGCGGCGGCCAAGCACGCCGTGGTTGCGTTCTCCGAGGCCCTGTACTACGAGCTCCAGCCGAAGGGCGTCCTGGTCACGGCCCTCAACCCGGGCTTCGTGGAGACGGAGGGGTTTCCCCACCACGACCTCGACCACCGGCTGGTGATGAAGCCCGAGCGGGTGGCCGGGGCCATCCTGACGGTGCTCCGGAAGGGGATCGCCCCGGAGATGTCGGTCCCCCGGTGGATGGGACCGCTCCAGCTGTTCCGGGTGGCCACCCCGCCCCTGTACCGGTGGGGCGTCCGGCGCGCCGCCAGCGTCTCCGTCCGCCCCGCGGCCCGCCCGCCGGCGGAGCCGGATTCTTGACCTGGCCATTGCGCGAGGACGGGGCAATCCGGTACAAGAGGGACGGTTTGCATCAGCTGGCGGGTCGATTCAGGGGTGGCGTGGCGGCCGTGGCCGTGGTCGTCCCGCTCGTCGTGCCGTTCATCCAGGGCGCGGCGGCAGGAGCGACGCTGACCACCACCTTCTCCATCGCCACCAGCCCGGTGTCGGTGCACGGGTACAGCATGAGCCTGTTCGTGACCGAAACCGAGGGAGCCAAGACCGCGTCGCTGACCATCACGTTCTCGGTGACCGCCCCCCAGGGTCGCCACCCCTCCCAGTCGCATTCCTACTCGTTCACCCTGCCGGCGACGACGCTGACCGTGGCTCCGCACATGGCGGGCGGTTCCATCAAGACCGGAACCGGGATGGCCAAGCAGGGCGCAATCTCCATGTCGTTGAAGAAGCTCACCGACATCCAGCTCACGTCGGACGACTGCGGCACCACCAAGACCCGCACTGGAAGCCTGCAAGGCTCGTTCAGGCTGGTCGCCGACACCTCTTTCTTCCACACGGTGAAGCAGTCCTCGTTGCCGGCCACCCTGACCAAGCGAGTGGCCACCCCTGGCTGCAGCCAGCCCAACCCGCCGTGCACGCCCGGCACCACCCTCAGCTCGTCCAACGCGAAACGGAACATGTTCCTGAGCGCAAGCAGGACCCCGTCCAAGACCGGACCGCCCACCGTGTCGGAGTTCCTGAGCTACGTCCAGAACCCCACTGCGAGCGCGCCAGCGACCATCTCGCACCTGATCCAGGTATCCGGAGCGCCCAAGACCGCCCTGTCCCCCAGCGCCGACCTGACCACCGCCACCCTGAACGGGTCGGTGGGGAAGCCCTACCTCACCGGCTCGGTGGCCTTCTCGGGGAACACGACCTCCGGCGCCTGCAGCAAGACCCTGAACCGGGTCATCTCCACTGGGACCGTCACGGGGAAGCTGGTGGCGCACTTCGACTCGGTGGGCGATCGCGGTTTCACGGCCGGGAAGAAGGTCCCGGCCACCGTCATCCAGACCGGCTGACCGGCCGGACCCGGGTCACCACTGGTATCGCTCGGCCGCCGACGACGGCTGGTCCATGATCTCGTGCGGAAGGCGCGCCCCGGCCTGCTCCTCGGCCTGGCTCAGCCACTGCGCGGGAAGCTGGTCCGGGAGCCGCTCGAGGCCCGCCATCTCGGCGAAGTAGATGGTCCAGGCCCGGGGGACCACGCTGGCCCACTGGTAGCCGCCGCCCCCGGTGGCCACCCACCGCCCGCCCGCGGCGTCGTGGGCCAGGCCGTGCAGGACCTTCGCGGCCTCGCGATACGCCGCCGTGGTCAGCTGGAGGTGGGCCAGCGGGTCGGTCCGGTGGGTGTCACAGCCCAGCTGGGTCACCAGCACGTCGGGGCGGAACGCCCCGACCCGTTCCGGGACGGTGTCGCGGAACGCCTCCAGCCAGCTCTCGTCCCCGGTCATGGGGGCCAGGGGCACGTTCACCTTCGTGCCCTCCGCGTCACCGCCGCCCCGTTCGTCCTCGAATCCGGTCCCCGGGAACAGGTACCGGCCGGATTCGTGGATGGAGATGGTGAGCACCCGGGGCTCGTTCCAGAAGATGGCCTGGGGCCCGTCGCCGTGGTGGACGTCGACGTCCACGTAGGCCACGCGCTCCGCGCCGTGCTCCAGGAGCCACCGGATGGCCACGGCCGGGTCGTTGTACACGCAGAACCCCGACGCCCGGGCCGGCATGGCGTGGTGCAGGCCTCCGGCCGCGTTGAAGGCGTGCTCGGCCCGGCCCTCGAGGACTTCCTCGGCCGCCTGGATGGAGGCCCCCACCACGGCGGCCGCGGCCTCATGCATGTTCCGGAAGATGGGGTTGTCCCCGGGCCCGTACCCGAACGCCCACCAGTCGCCGCGCTCGCCGTGCCCGGCCCGCCGGGTCGCGTCGATGAACTCCGGGGTGTGGACCAGGGCGATCTCATCGTCCGTGGCCACCCGTGCCTCGACTTCGCGCACATTGGGCCGTTCGGTGATCCCGTAGGCGCGGATGAGGTCCCAGGTCAGCAGGACCCTCGCTGGGCGGAGGGGGTGCTGCGGGCCGTGGTCGTAGCCGCGGGCCTCCGGTGCGAGCGCCAGCGCGACGGCGTCGCTCACGACCGCTTCGTGCCGGCGACGATCGCGGCGACCGTCCGCTCCACGAGCAGGGTCCGCTCCTGGTCCGAGATGGTGAACGGCGGGCCGAGCATGACCAGGTCGCCGTTGGTCCCGTCGGCGCATCCGGTGCTGGAGTACAGCAGCAGCCCCCTCTCCCGGGCCGACGCCACGACGCGTTCGGTCACCTGGTCGGCGCGCTGGAAGGGCTGTTTCGAGTCCCGGTCCTGGACCAGCTCGACGCCGATCATGAGCCCCAGCCCGCGGACGTCGCCGACCTGGGACTGGTCGACCGTGGCCTCCGCCAGCTCCTTGCGGAGCAGCTCGCCCTGGGCCCGGCTCCGCTCGACCAGATCGTCGTGTCGGAGCTTGTCGAGCACCGCGCGACCGACCGCCGCGCCCACCGCATGGTGCGAGTAGGTGAACCCGTGCACGAACCCGCCGCCCTTCACGGCCTCGAAGACGCCCCCGCTGGCCACGCACAACCCGAGCGGCCAGTAGCCGCTGGACGCGCCCTTCCCGGCCACCAGGATGTCGGGGCGCACGCCCCAGTGGTCGCACCCGAACCAGGCGCCCGTTCGGCCGAAGCCCGTCATCACCTCGTCGGCGATCAGGAGGACGCCGTGGCGCCGACATACGTCGGCGACCTCCGGCCAGTAGTCGTCGGGCGGGACGGCGGCCCCGAGGGTCGCGCCGGCGACCGGCTCCGCGATGAACGCGGCCACTGTGTCCGGGCCGGCCTCGACGATGGCCCGCTCCAGCGCTTGCGCGTGGTGGCGCCCGCAGCCGTCCGGGTGGCGCGGCCAGGGGCAGCGGTACTCGTACACGGGCGGGACGTGCAGGGCCAGGCCGAGCCACGGGAGGTAGGGCGCCCGTAACGGCCCCCGGCCCGAGGCGTCCAGCGCACCCCGGGAGTTCCCGTGGTAGCTGCCCCACCGGGCGATGATCCGGTGCCGCGACGGCTCTCCGCGGGCCAGGTGGTAGGCCCGAGCCAGCTTGAACGCGGTCTCCACGGCCTCGCTGCCCCCCGACACCGGGTAGATGCGGGGCGCGTCCATGGGCAGCAGCGGCGCCAGCTCGTCGGCGTACGACTCCAATACTTCCGAGGTGAACGTGGTCCCGTGGACGTAGCTGACGCGTTCGGCCTGCTCCGCCATGGCCCGCACGACGTCCCGGTCGCCGTGGCCCACGTTCACCACGATGGCGCCGCCGCCCCCGTCCAGGTACCGCTCCCCGTCCGCGTCCTCGATCCACACGCCCTCCGCCCGCACCGCCGTGGGCAGCGCCCGGGTCAGCACGCGAGGGAAGACGTGGGTCATCGCTCTTCCCGGTATCGCCCGAGGAATTCCAGGATCAGGGCCTCGGTCTCGGCCGGCGACGGGCTCGGTGCTCTGATCCCCTCGCTGGACTGAACCTCTGCATACCATCGGGTGGCGTCCCGATTGCCGACGAGTTCCTGGAGGTCGCCATCGTCGTAGACCTCGAAGCTGACTTCGCCGTACCGCTCCCGGAAGTAGAAGGGTTCCCCAGAGGGCAGCCAGCCCCATACCTGGACGGGAACGAGGGCAGTGAACCCGTCGATGCGGAAGCCGTCAGCTTCGAGGTGTGCCTTCAGCTCCGCCATCCCGCCTCCAGGGAAGTCCCAGCTACCGGGAAGGGCTCCGTGGCTCATCGCGAGTAGGCCCCCTCGGGGTCGAGCTCTTCGCGGATCAGGCGGAGCTCCTCGTCGGTCGGTGCCGGCGTATCGGCGAGGTCAGCTGCCACTCGAAGCTCCCAAGCGGTCGCCTCCCGGGCCTGGTCGAGGGACACGCCGGGGTGGAGGCTGCGCAGCTCCATCTCGCCGCAGGATTCATCGAACCCGTACACGCCGAGCTGCGTGACCACCGTGGACGGGCCGGCGCCCCAGTGCTCCGGCCGTGCGCCGGCCAGGTGTCCGGGGCTGGTGGTGAAGTCGATCCGTTCCACGAACGAGCGCTTCGACTGCGGCATGATCACGAACACCTTCCGGGCGTTGATGGCGATCTCGCAGGCGCCACCCGAGCCGGGCAGCCGGACCTTGGGATGCCCATACTCCCCGATCACCGTGGTATTGATGTTGCCGAACCGGTCGATCTGCGACGCTCCCAGGAACCCCACATCCACCAGTCCGGCCTGGAGGTGGTACGCGAACAGGTCGAACATGTTCGTGACCATGGTGGCGCCGGTGACCAAGGTCGGGTCGCCGATCGAAAGCGGCAGCCGGGCCGGGTTCGCGCCGAACACGCCGGACTCGTAGACCATCTCCAGCTCCGGGCTGACCGTCCGCCGGGCCAGGTTCACCGCGATGTTCGGCGGGCCAACTCCGACGAAGCACACCCGCTCGCCGGCCAGCTGCCGCGCCGACGCGACGATCATCATCTCGTTGGGCGTGTAGGGGCGATCCGATTCCGGCACGCCGCCAAGGATATCGGGAGCCGGAAGGTCAGCCCGCCGACGCCGACCTCGCGGAGCTGCACAGGTGGACGGCCACGGGGCTCATCCCCGTCTCCGACGACCGGCTGCCCACCGCGAGTGCTTCCCCGTCTGAAAACGCCACGATCCCGTTCAACAGCCCACCCTTGATGGGGCCGCCGGGCGGAGCAACGAGCGACCACCTGCGGCCATCCCAGTGCAAGGCGTAGGCGTAAGGAATCGCCTTGTCCCCCGCCCACACGTTGTCCGGCCCAGCTGCGTCAACCGCTTCGAGGCCGTAAGGATGATCCGAGGGCAGGTCCCGGATCAGGGTCCACCCCGACCCGTCCCAATGCATCACGATGGGATGAAGCGATACCAGTCCTTGGTCCGACGCCCTCCCCACAGCCCACACGTCATCCGGCCCCACTCCGGCCACACCCCACAACGATTCGAAAGCCCACTCCGGATTCGGTGTCTGGACGACCGACCACGCCGAACCGTCCCAGTGCAGAACCAGCGTTCGCGTCGATGGGCCGATGCGCTGCTGGCCCACGGCCCACACGTCGTCATGGCCCAGCGACGCCACGTCGTACAGCACAACCTGCTTCGAGTCAACGTGTGGAGAGGTGACCAGACTCCACGACGAGCCGTCCCAGTGCTCGATGAGCGCACGCGCTCGTCGACCGCTGCCGTCCCCCGTCCACCCCACCGCCCATACGTCCTCCGGTGCGGTACCGCTGACTGCCGCAAGGACGTTGTGCTTCCACGTTCTCTGGACGAAGTTCGGACTGGGGAGAACCGACCAGCGTCGCCCGTCCCAGTGCTCGATCAGCGTACGGGCTCCCGTATCTGCCCCCACGGCCCATATGTCTGTGCCCGAGACCACGTCCACACCGCCGAGTTCGGCCCCCAGCAGACGAGGGCTCGGCACGACGCTCCACCGCTCCCCGTCCCAATGCTCGACAAGCGGATAGGACGGGTTTCCGCCGACGCTGCCGACAGCCCACACGTCATCGGGCGATGCAGCCGCCAAGCCGGACAGGAAGGTGTAGTAGCCCACGGACCGTGCGGGAGAAAGGGACCAGCCCTTCGAACACGCGCCTTCGGCCGGCGCGGGCCGCCGAGGCCCTCCGAACGCGCGGATCGCGCCTACGGTGCCGGCAGACACCACCGCGAGCGCCAGGACGGTTGCTCCTACCGTTCGCAGCCGCCGCCTCCGGACGCGACGCAGCAGGAGGTCGGATGGAGCGTCCGGAGTTGTTCGAAGCTCATCCGCCATCGACAGGAAGAAGTCCTTGATGTCCTCATCCATCCGAGTTCTCTCCTCCACCATCCCTCTCCACAGTCCCGCGGAGCGTGGCCACTCCACGCGACACCAGTGACTTCACCGTTCCGACCGAGCAAGCGAGTATCTCGGCGACCTGTGCCTCGGAGAGGTCCTCGTAGTAGCGGAGGACCAGGGCGGCTCGGGTCCGTGGCGGCAACCCGAGGAGGGCACGCCGCATGTGGTCGCGGGCCCCCATGCCCGCGTCAGCGGCGGGGCCGGCCTCGAGCCGCGGCTCCCTTGCCCGCCGTTCCATTACTGCCCGCTCCAGGCGCCGGCGGCGCCAGTGCATTCGGGCTAGGTTCACCACCGTCTTCCGAAGGTACGCCGGGAACGCCGACGGGTTTCGGAGGTCAGCGAACCGGCCCGCCAGCTTCACGAACGCCTCCTGGACGAGATCCTCCGCGAGCGCTCGGTCCCCGGTCAGCAGGTAGGCGAGCCTGAGCGCTTCGGCCGCGTTCCGCAGGTACAGCTCGGTGAACCTGCTGGACGGCCGGGCGCCTGCCGTCTGCGGCTCGGTACCGGGCTCGGTTCCCTCCTCGATCACGCCCTCCTCGCCCCTTCGTACCCGCCATCCAACACGATGCGCGAGAGGCCCCGAAAGGTTGAGTGGAAGGGCGGTCGGTCCTACGGAAGGTGCGAGCGTGGCACGTCGCTCACCCGGTCGGTTCGGGCTTGACGGCCTTCAGGAACTGGAAGGCTCGCTCCCACAGGAACCGGCGGGCCACCGGGCGGAGTCCGGCCTCCTCGAGGAAATCTCTCAGCTGGTCGCTTCGATACATCGCCACGTGGCCGGGCTCCACCACGCGGAGGACGCGGTCGGCCACCCGCACCGCGCGCCGGTCCGCGCACGGGTCGGCGATCACCACGCGTCCCTCCGGCCGTAGCACGCGGGCCATCTCGTGGGCCGCGCCCACGGGGTCCGGATAGTGGTGGAACGAGGACGTGCACAGCACGGCTGTCATGGAGCCGTCGTCGAACGGAAGCGCCCCGGCTTCTCCCTCCACGAACTGGACGTTGTCGATTCCTTCCGAGAGCGTTCGGGCCCGACCCACCATTCCGGACGACACGTCGAGGCCGGCGGCGAATGCCACGACCGGAGCGGCCAGCCGCACGGCCCGTCCGGTCCCGCAGCCCACGTCGAGCAACCGGTCGCCGGGGCCGAGGTCCAGGGCCTCCAGGGCCGGGTCCTGCAGCGTGGCCAGCCACCGCGACCGTCGATCCCGCTCGTAGCTCCCCGACCAGCGGTCGAACCGCCAGCGGGCCCCTCGGACCGACGCGTCGTGCTTGGCCACAGTCAATCGTACCTGCCGTAGTTGACCTGGCCGGACCAGGCCTCGCCGACGGCGGCCAGCTCCGACCAGCGGTCCGCGCCGAGCTTCTCCAGGTAGCCGGCGTGGTCCTCGGTCTCGTGGACCCATTCGGCCAGCCACCGGTCGAGGGTCTCGGGATCGCGGGCCACAGCGTCCCAGTCCAGGTAGAAGCGGTTGTCCCGGTCGTAGTAGCCCTGCGCGTAGCTGGGGTGGCACGCGCCGGGTTCGACCACCACGGCGTCGACGATCAGTCCGGGAATCACGGTCCGGTTGGGGTCGTCCCGGACCACTGACTCGTCGACCAGCTCCTCGCACACCACGATCACCCGGTCCGCGGCGAACGCCGCCTCGCGCTGGCATCCCAGCAGGCCCCAGATCTGCGCGTCGCCCGCGGAGTCGGCCCGCTGTGCGTGCACGATGGTGACATCGGGGTTCAGGGGCGGGACGGCGTACACGACGTCGGACGCGTCGTACGGCGAGGCCAGCGGCACGATCCGGGGGTTCGCCTGCGGGAGGTCGCTTCCCTCGTAGCTCCGCAAGGGGAAGAACGGCAGCCGCGAGGCACCCGCCACGTACCGGCACACCATCCCGAAGTGGCTGTACTCCTCGATCTCCAACGGCTCGGCGCCGTCCACCTCTTCGATGCGACGCCGGATGGAGTGCAGCGAGCCGACGCCCGGGTTCCCCAGCCACGAGAACACCAGCTTGCTGGCCACCCGCGCGCCGATCATCTGGTCGTAGATCACGTCCGGGGTCATCCGGCACAGAGTCAGGTCACGCTTGCGCTGACGGATGATCTCGTGCCCGGCGGCGAAGCAGATCAGGTGGGTGAACCCCTCGATGGCCACGGAATCGCCGTCGCGGACCAGCTCGCGCACGGCGTCCCGCATGGACGTGACCTTCGACTCGGCCGGGCTCACCGGGTGGCGGCGACCTCCGCGCAGGCCTCCTCGAAGATCCCCAGCGCGGTCTCGGCCTGGTCGGCCCGCACCACCAGGGGCGGCGACATCCGCACGGCGCTGTCCCCCGCCCCCAGCACCAACAGGCCCCGCCGGAAACAGGCCTTCTCCACGGCGTCGGCCACGTCGTGGTCGGGGAACTCGATCCCGATCATCAGGCCGACCCCGCGGACGTCCTCGATCAGCTCCACCCGCGAGGCGACGGCCCGGAGCCCCTCCAGCAGCTGCCCGCCGACCTTCGCGGCGTTGTCCGCCAACTCGCCCTCGATCAGCTCGAACGTGGCCAGCGCGGCCGCGCAGGAAAGCGGGTTCCCGCCGTACGTGGAGCCGTGCATGCCGGTGGTCCAGCTCATGAGCTCCTCGCGGGCGATCATCGCGCCCAACGGCAGGCCGCTGGCGATCCCCTTGCCGGCCAGCACGATGTCCGGCTGCACGTCCCAGTGCTCCATGGCCCACACCCGTCCGGTCCGGCCCATGCCGCTCTGGACCTCGTCCGCCACCAGCAGGATCCCGTGCCGGGTGCACAGCTCCCGCAGCTGCCGCAGCCATCCGTCGGGGGCCGGCACGTAGCCGCCCTCCCCCAGGATCGGCTCCACCACCACGGCGGCCACCTCGTCGGGCTTGACCAGCCGCTTGAAGATGACCTCCTCGATGTAGTCGCCCTCGAACGCCTGCGGGGAGGCAGGCTTGCTCGGCCGGAACCGGTTCCCGAAGGGCGCGTGGATGATCCCGGGGAGCAGCGGCCCGAACGTCGCCCGGTACAGCGACTTCGAGGCGGTCAGCGACACGCTCCCATAGGACCGGCCGTGGAACGCGCCGAAGAAGCCGATCACGTACTGACGGCCGGTGTGGTGCCGGGCCAGCTTGATGGCCGCCTCGACCGCCTCGGTTCCCGAGTTCGTCAGGAACGAGCGGGCCGGCCCGCCCACCGGGGTGATGCCGTCGAGCTCCTTGCACACCTGCGAGTAGATGGGGAGGTAGAAGTCCGTCCCGGAGTAGTGCAGCAGCTGTTCCGCCTGCCGCTGGACCGCCTCCACCACGCGGGGATGCGCATGCCCGGTCGAGCACACGGCGATGCCCGCGTTGAAGTCGAGGAAGCGGTTCCCGTCGACGTCCTCCAGCATCGAGCCCGCGCCGCGCGCCGGCACCAGCGGGTATGCGCGCGGAAGCGACGGCGACGTCCACTGCGCGTCCCGCTCGATGACCTCGCGGGCCCGCGGCCCGGGCAGCTCGGTGACCAGCCGGGGCGCTGCCGCCAAGGGCAGGTCCTCGAACGCCGGCGCGTCGACCTCGGGGGCCTGCACCTAGCCCTCGATGACGGTGCGGCTCTGCTCGCGCATGTACTGGAGCAGGTAGTAGTCGCCGCCGCCAGCCTTGCCGCTGGTCCCCGAGCCCTTCCAGCCGCCGAACGGCTGGTAGCCCGGCCACGCGCCCGTGGTGGCGCCGGCCCGGCGGTTCACGTAGACGACCCCGGCCTCGATCCGGTCCAGGAACCGGTCGACCTCCTCGCGGTCCTCGCTGAAGAACCCGGCGGTCAGCCCGTACTCGGTGTCGTTGGCCAGCTCGAACGCCTGGTCCAGGGAGTCCACCGGCCCCACCGCCACGAACGGCACGAACAGCTCCTTCTTCCAGATCCAGTTGTCCAGCGGGACCTCGGCCACGGTCGGCTGCACGAAGTTCCCCCGGGCCAGGTCGCCGTCGGTCAGCCGCTCGCCGCCGGCCACGATCCGGCCGTTCTTGCGGGCCTCCTCGGCGGCCTCCTCGAAGGTCTCCACCGCGTCCTCGGTGATAATCGGACCGAGCCAGTTCTCCCGTTTCAGCGGGTCGCCCACCTTGACGGCCTCCGCCTTCTGCTTGAGCAGGTCGACGAACTGGTCGTAGACCTCACGCTGCACGTACACGCGCGAGGTGGCCGAGCACTTCTGCCCGCCGAACCCGAACGCGCTCCGCATCACGCCGTCGGTGGCCTTGTCCAGGTCGGCCTTCGCGCTGACGATGGCCGGGTTCTTCCCCCCCATCTCGCAGATGGCGGGCTTGGGGAAGTCCTTCGGGAAGTTCCGGTAGATGCCCATCCCGACCTCGTACGAGCCGGTGAAGGTCATGCCGTCCACGTCGGGGTTGTCCTGGAGCTCCTGGCCGACCTGCGAGCCCGGGCCGGTCAGCAGCTGGAACGCGGCGGCGGGGACCCCCGCGTCGTGCAGCGCCTCGTACAGCTTGTGCGCGGACAGCGCGCCGGTGCTGGCGGGCTTCAGGATGACGCAGTTGCCGGCAACCAGCGCGGCGCCGGTGGGACCGCCGGCCAGGGCCATGGGGAAGTTGAAGGGGCTGATCACGGCCCACACGCCGTACGGGCGCAGGACGTCGATGTTGGTCTCGGCCTCGGACAGCCGGCCCATGGGCTTGGTGAAGCCCTCGTTTCGTTCCATGGCGTCGCAGTAGTACGCAATGAGGTCGGCGGTCTCCTGGACGTCGCCCATGGCCTCCAGGCGGTTCTTGCCGACCTCGATGGCCATGGCCGCGGCGTAGTCGAACACGCGGTCGGAGATGAGCTCCGCCGCCTTCCGCATCACGGCCACGCGCTCCCGCCAGGGGGTCGATGCCCACGTCGGGGCGAACGCCCGGGCGGCGGCGATGGCGTCTTTCGCGTCCTGTTTGGTCCCCTGCGCGAACTTCCCGATGACGACGTCGGAGTCGATCGGCGAGCGCTCCTCCTTGAAGCTGGTGCCGGTGCACGCCTCGCCATTGATGTAGAAGGGGTGCTCCCTCCCCATCTCCCCGCGGGCCCGTTCCACGGCCTCCTCGTAGCGCCGGTGCAGCTCCTCGTTGTCGGCCGTCATGGTGGCGTAGGTGATCCGGAACGACTGCTGAGCCATGGGAAGCTCCCTCTTTCGCGGTTTCCTTGCCTTCTATCGTAGACGGGGGTTCATGCAGGTGCCCAGGTAGGACTCGGAGAGCTGGCCGAGCAGCCATTCCGGGGCCTCACCGGGGTGTACCGTGCTGATCGCCATGGTGACGGCCGCGAAGATCCTGATCATGGGCGGCATGCTGAACCTGGCGCTCGCATTCGCCCTCGGCTTCGCGCTGGCTCGTCAGCGCGCCACGGTCCCCCAGCGGCCCGGCGGTTACCTCCTGAACTCCCACCGCACGGCCCTGTGGCAGGGCTTCATGCAGCTCGGCCTGGTATTTGCTGTCCAGCTGTCCGACTTGTCCGCGAGCCTCGAGATCCTGGCAGCCTGGCTCCTGGTGGTGGCGTCCGCCCTGGGGGATGCGACCGAGATCCTGAGCTGGCTCAAGGGCATCCAGGACCAGTTGGTCCAGCGCCCGTGGTGGATCTACATGGGCTTGGCCAGCGCGTTCCTGACCTCCTTGGGCGTGGGGATCCTGCTGGTGGGGGACTTCCTCGGATTGTAGGTGCCGACGCCTTCCCGGTTCGAACCGCCATGGCCGGACCGCCAGGATCCGCTTGCACCGCAAATCGCCGCGAGAGGACAGCCATCTCTGTCGAGGTTCCACGGATGGATGGATCGCCTTCGTGTGAACGCCCCACGACGCGCCACGGAAAAGCCTCGTCGCTTCCGTGAAATCGGCCTCCGCGGGGGATACCATCGCGCTCCCTGTGAAGCTCGTCAGCTATGACAAGCGGGGGCACAGGCGGTTGGGGGCACTGACTGGGGGAAGGGTCGTGGACCTGCCGGACGCCGTCGGGCATCCGGTGTTCCCCACCACCATGGAAGCCCTAGTCTCCCGGAGCGGGGGGACAGTGCTCGATGCAGCGCGGGATGCGCTGGCTCGGGACGATGCCCTGCGGTTCGCGGTCCGTGGCCCCCGGCTCCTGGTGCCGCTCGTGCCGGGCTCGATGCGGACGGTGCGACCGCCCACGCCCGTCCGAGGGGGCTCGAGGGATCCCATGGCCTGGTACGGCATGCCGGGCTACGCGGAACGCAACCCCCGCTCGGTGGCCGGGCCGGACCAGGAGGTTCCCGCCCGGCCGGGCCGCGGCGCATCCCTGGAGGTGTGGCTGGCCTGTGTGGTGGGCGGACGCGGCCGCGACTTGTCCCCGCAGGACGCCGACGGCAGGATCTTCGGCTACACGCTGATGGCGGGATGGAACTGGCCCGACGCGCCTACCCTGCTCGGCCCCTGCATCGTGACCGCCGACGAGATGGACCCCGCGGACGCGGTGCTCACGGTCCGAGTCGGAGGTGAGGTGCGGGCCACGGCGGCCGTGGCCGACCAGCCCTGGCCGGTGCCGGACCTCGTCGCACACCTGTCCTGGAACCGGGACCTGGAGCCCGGCGACGTCCTGGGGTCCGCGGGTGTGCGGGCCGCCGGCTCGGTTCCACCGGGATCGGTGGTGGAGATGGAGGCCGCCGGGATCGGCGTCCTCAGGAGCCGGATGGGCTCGCTCTCCGCCTGATCCACGAGCTCAGGGCGAGCCCGCCTCACGGGAACCCGAACTCCTCCGCATGGATGCGTCGCCGGGGAACCCCCCGCTCCAGCAGGTTCGAGGTGAGGTTGCGCATCATCGGCGGCGGACCGCAGAGGACTGCGAGTCAGGGGCCCCTCCCGCGCCTACCTGAGCCACAGGGAGACCTGGTCCGGCTGCATGGTGTCGCGCACCACCGACACGAGGTGTCCCTCCAGCGCGTCCAGGTCCACCTCCTGGCGCAGGCGGGAGCTGAAGCCCTCCAGCGTGCGGATGGCGTCGTACTTCCGGCGGTAGAACCGCCGGTCGATGAAGGCCTGGACCCAGCGGCGGGCCGGCCGGAACAGCGCCGCCACGGCGAGCGTCGAGACGGCCACCACCAGGGAGCTGTTCGATCCGCCGGACACAGACCGGGCGATCGCCCCCAACCCGAACACCCCGCCCACGTACACGCCCGCGAGCAGCGCGGTCAGCGCTCCGTACACGAGGGTGCGGTTGATGACGGTGTCGATCTCGTACAGGCCGTAGCGGAGGATCGCCAGGGCAGCCGCCCCCGGGAGGGCGATGGCGAAACCGAAGGTGAAAGCCGCGCCGAACGCTGCGTCGGAGAGCGCCTGGCTGACGGAGGACAAGGGGATCGCGACGACGAGGAGGCCCACGGAGAGGGCGGCCGCGTAGGCGAACCATTTGAGCTGCTGGCGCTCCTCTCCACGGGACCGGCGCAGGCGCAGGAGCAGGGCCGCCACCCCCAGCAGGAGGAGGACCACGATCCCCAGGAACGCGGGCGAATTGGCGAACCCCGCCAGCGCCTTGATCCCGATCGGATTCCCCAGCCGTGGCAGGCGCGGCGAGAGCAACACCGTCGTGGGGTCGAGGGCGACCGCGGCCACGAACCAAACCGAGATGAGGACCGTGGCCGACACCACCCAGCGCCACCGTCTGCTGAGGGGCTTGCCGTTCGGGAACAGCAGGAGCAGCAGGATCAACAGCCCCAGGCTCAGGTTCCCGACCCAGTTGTGAAGCCACGCCCACCACCGAGGCCAGCCGTGCGGGGACACTCCGGCGATCAGGGCGTGCATCGCGACGTGGCCGGCCAGCAGGGAGGTTCCCACGAAGGCCGCGATGCCGAGGAGCAGCCACCCGATAGCGTTCGCCGGCCGGCGGAATGCGACGAGCGCCCCGAGCACACCGACGGTCACGGTCGGGACGAGGTCGCCGACGTCCCCCCATCCGGCGGTTCGGATCGACGTTCGGTCCAGGTAGAGGAACACGAGGGTCGCGATGACCATCCCGGCGCACGCGAGCGCCACCGCCCAGGCCAGCCTGGTCGCCGTCCGCTGCGTCATTCGTCCGCTCCCCTGCCCTTCCCCCGCGCCGATCGCGGGCGGCGCCCACTGTGCCACGGGCCCGTCGATAACGCCCGTCCGATCAGGAACTGGTCCGCTCGACGGCGGAGCGGGCCGCCATGGCGTTGCCCGGCCCGCGCAGCCACAGCGAAACCTGGGCAGGCTGCATGGTGTCCTGGACCACGCCGACCAGGTGACCGGAGAGGTCGTCCAGGTCGACGTCGTCGCGCAACCGTGCTCCGAAGGACTCCAGGGTCCGGGCCGCGTCGTACTTCCGCCGGTAGAACCGCCGGTCGATGAAGGCTTGCACGCCTCGCCGCGCCGGGCTGAACAGCGCCGCCACGGCCAGCGTCGACGCCGCCACCACCAGGCCGTTGTTGCCGTGCCCGCCGATCGAACGCACCACGGCACCCAGCCCGAATACGGCCCCCACGTACACGCCGCCGAGCAGGGCGGTCAGCCCGGCGTAGACCAGGGTCCGGTTGACGATGACGTCGATGTCGTAGAGCCGGTGGCGCAGGATGGCGACACCCACACAGAAGGCGAACCACACGATGCCCACGACTGCCGCGACCCACTGGAACCAGTTCCCCAGGGGCAACCACACCGCGGCGATGACCGCGGCCAGCCCGATGGATCCGTACGTGCCCCACTTCAGCTGCAGCCGCTGCTCAGCGGACGCGCGCCGGAACCGGTAGACCACCGCGACCACCGTCGCCACCAGGCAGCATCCACCCAGCACCTCGCCCAGGAACACCAGGAACTGGAGGCGCAGGAGCACCGGAGTCGGCGGCGGCTGGCGTCCCGCGAACAGCTCTCCGTTCACCAACCACCCCATGGTGGCCCCGGCTGCGGTCGTGCCGGCGATCACCGCCGCGGAGGCCGCGGCGAGCGGCCACCACCGGCGCGAGGGCAGGCGACCGTCCGGGAACAGCAGCAGCACGAAGGTCGCAAGGATTCCGAGCGCCGGCATCCAGCCCCAGGAGCCGTACCACTCGACCGTGCGGGCACCCGGCAGCCACGAACCGGCTCGCACGAAGTGGTCGAGGTACCCCTCGCCCAGCGCCTCCATCGTGTAGAGAAGGCCGACGACGAGGATGATCCACCCGATCCGGTTGCGAGGCTGCTTCGATGCGATGACGGCACCGACGGTGGCGAGCGCGAGGGCGGTCAGGTCGACGCCGCCGATGCCGTCATGCACGAACTGGCGGGCCACGTGGCCGAGCGACAGGATCTGGACAGCGTTGAACGCGATCACGACCGCGGTCACCAGCCAGGCGACCGTGGCCAGCCAGGAGGCCTGCGACCGTCGGGCACGTGGCGCGGCCGCGGCGGCGATCGCCATCAGCGCTTCGCCCCCAGCTTCTTCAGCACGGCGCGCGCCGCGTGATACCCGCACATCCCGTGCACGCCACCACCGGGTGGCGTCGAGGACGAGCACAGGAACACACCCTCCACCGGCGTCTGGTACGGCGAGAACAGCCCGGCCGGCCGGGAGAACAGCTGCCCGAGGTCCTGGAGGCCGCCGTTGATGTCGCCGCCCACGTCGTTCTCGTTGTAGCGCTCCAGGTCGGCCGCCACCACGCTCCGCTTCTCGAGAATCCGGTCCCGGAACCCGGGGGCGAAGCGCTCGACCTGGTCCTCGATGCGATCGGTCATGTCCACCGTGGAGCCGTTCGGGACGTGGCAGTACCCCCACGCGGTGTGCTTGCCGGCCGGAGCGCGGGTGGGATCGAACGGCGTCTGCTGGGCCAGCACGATGAAGGGACGCTCGGCGTGCTCGCCTCGCCACACCGCCTCCTCGCTGGCGGCCAGCTCCTCGATGGTCCCGCCCACGTGCACGGTGGCCGCGCGGGCCACGCCCTCCGCCTTCCACGGGATGGGGCCGTCCATCGCCCAGTCGACCTTGCAGACGCCGGGGCCGTACCGGAACCGCTCCATGGCCCGGCGGTACCGGCCGGGGACGCGGTCGCCCGCGATGTCCAGGAACTGCCGGGGCGTGACGTCCAGCAGCACCGCCCGGGCCTGGGGCAGCTCGTCCAGCGAGGCGACCCGGTGCCCGGTCTCGACCTCGCCGCCCAGCTCGTGGAGGTAGGAGGCCATGGCGTCGACGATGGCCTGCGAGCCGCCCCTGGCCATGGGCCACCCCACCAGGTGGCCGAGCATGCCGAAGGTCAGCGCGTAGGCCCCGGTGGGCGACTGGTCGAGCTTGAGCATGGAGTGGGCGGCCAGGCCGGCGACCAGCGCCCTGGGGCTGTCCCCGGAGAACCGCCCGGCCAGTCCCGACACCGACCGGAGCGCCCGCAGACCGAACCGGGCCAGGGCGAACGGGTGCCGCGGCACCTTCACCGGCCCCAGGAACTGCTCCAGGATGACCTCGCCGGAGCGCAGCATCGGGTCCATCAGCCCCCGGTACGCGCGGCCGTCCCGGCCCCCGAAGGCTTGCGCAGTCTCGTCCACCGAGCGCTCCAGGACCGCCGCCGTCCCGTCGGGCATGGGATGGGCCAGCGGCGCGTCCGGCTGAACCCACGCCAGGCCGTGGTCGGCCAGCGGCACCGTCTTGAAAAACGGCGAGGCCAGGCCGAGCGGGTGGATGGCCGAGCACACGTCGTGGTGGAACCCCGGAAGGGTGACCTCCGCGGTTCGGCAGCCTCCCCCGATGGCGTCGGAGGCCTCGATCACCCGCACCGAGCATCCGGCCCGGGCCACCTCGATCGCCGCCGCCAGGCCGTTGGGGCCGGCCCCGACGACGACGGCGTCCAGGTCAGGCACGGGCCGCCCGCGCCGCTACGGGCGGGCGCGCCTCGAGCACCATGCGCATACCGTTCGCCGGCCGCAAGGTGAACCGGGCCTGGGGTTCCACCGGATGCCCCGGTACCAGCCGGAGCCGGAACCGCCGGGCCATGGTTGCCAGCAGCAGGGTCGCCTCCATGGTGGCGAACGAGTTCCCGATGCAGGTGCGCTGGCCGCCCCCGAACGGGAAGTACGCGAACCGCGGGATGCGCCGCGCCAGGTCGTTCTCCCATCGTTCCGGATGGAACTCGTCCGGACGGTCGAACCACCGCGGGTCGCGTTGGATGACCCACTGGCTGAGGATGACGTTCGTGCGCTTGCGGACCGGATAGCCGCCAAGCTCGCAGTCCAGGGTGGCCTCCCGGCCCAGCGCCGGCGCCGGCGGGTACAAGCGGAGCGTCTCCGATACCACGTTCGCCGTGTAGGCAAGCCTGGGAACGTCCTCGACCGTCGGCGCGCGGCCCTGCAGAACCTGGTCGAGCTCGGCGTGCAGTCGGGCCTCTGCGCCGGGGCTCTGCGACAGCAGGTACCACGCCCACGTCAGCGCGATCGACGTGGTCTCGTGCCCGGCCAGGAACAGGGTCATGGCCTCGTCGCGCACCTGCCGGTCGGTCATGCGCTGCCGTCGTCCTCGTCCTGAGCCCGCAGCAGCGTCGACAGCAGATCGCCACGGTCGACGCCCGAGGCGCGGTGCTCCTCGATGATCCGGTACAGCACGGCGTCCAGGCGTCGCACCGCTCGCTTCAGCCGCACGTTCGGCGGGACGGGGACCCAGGCGGGCACGAAGAACAGGAAGCTGGTCAGCACGGCGTTCAGGGCCTCCACGGCCACGCTGACCGAGCGACCCACCTCCGATTCCGCCTGGCGCGAGACGTCGGCGTCGAACAGCGTCTTGCACACGATCTCCAGGGTCAGGCCCATGAGCTCCTCGTGGAGGTCCCGGGTCTCACCGTCACGCCACGAGTCCAGCCGCCGCTTCGTGAATCCCACCATGGTGTCCGCGTACGCCGCGATCCGGGCCCGGTGGAACGCCGGCTGGATCAGCCGCCGCTGCCGGCGCCAGAGGTCCCCCTGGCTGACGATCAGGCCCTCGCCGGTGACCCGCCCGACCAGCAGGACGGCCTGGCCCTTGCCGAACGACGGCCGCTCGGTGACCAGCACCCGTTCCACAAGGTCCGGATGCGACACCAGCAGCGCCCGGTTCGGCCCGAACCTCAGCCCCACCACGTCTCCGTGCTCGCGGGCGGCCCGGGTCATGAACCCGAGGGAGTCCCGCCGCATGGGGACGATATGGCCGGACAGCAGCCGTCCCTTCGGGCCCGGCGGCCGCCCGGTCCCGGCCATCAGTCCCGCTTCTTTCTCCGGAACAAGCGGGCCAGCGCACGGAACGGGCGTCCCAGCGGGTGCAGCAACGAGCGGATCATCGCGTTGTGCCAGACGTTCTTCCAGTACTTCCATTGGCGGTGCTTGTCCACGCACACCGCTTCCTTGGAGAACTCGCCCTCCACCAGGAAGTGGCCGGCCAGGTTGGTGAGCACCTGCTCCCAGAACCGGTCCTCCTTCCGCAGGATCACCGGCATGCCCAGCTCGAACAGCGGGTCGTTGGCCCGGATCAGGGGCTGGACCTGGGCCACCGTCTCGCCGTCCTGCTCGTAGGAGCTGAAGGTGATCCAGCCGGCGAACATGTGGCCCTCCGGGTCCATGAACGTGAACGACTCGTCGTCCGCGTACATCACCATGATCCCGGTGGACAGCTTGGTCCGGCCGGCCATGGCCAGGTTGAGCACGGCCACCTCGCCGGGCGCGATCCCGGACAGCGAGCCGAAGAACTTCCCCTGCTCGGGCCAGAACTTCGGGAAGTGCTGCTTCCACGCCCGGATGACGTCCTTCGGTGGGACGTGGACCTGCCCGAACCGCATGCGGTAGGTCTTCTGCCACAGCCGTCCGAACCCCTGAAGCGGGCTGACCACGCGCCGGCCCTCGACGTTCAGGTTGACCGCTCCGGGAGCGACCTCGCCCACCGTCAGGGTCTTCACGGACTTGGCCCAGTAGCCCGCATCACGCGCCATCGCCGGCTGGGGATCCGGTGCCGGCGCTTCGGGCTCCGGAGCGACCGCGGCCTCCTCCTCGGGGGCCGCCGGCTCGGCCTGTACCTCGACCTCGTGGATGTCCATCGACGGCGCCCTACGCCGAGGTGGCCGCGGCGACGGCCTCGGCCTCCGAGTCGAAGATGCCGATCGCCTCGTCCAGCCGGGTCAGCTCGAAGATCTGCCGGTAGTGGTCGTTCAGGCCGAGTGCCAACAGGCGCTGCTTCTGGCGGTTGGCCCGAACCAGCAGGGTCACCAGCAGGCCGATCCCGCCACTGTTCATGTAGCCGAGGCCGCTGAAGTTCAGGATCACCGAGCGGGCCCCCTCATCGGTGGCCCGCGTGTAGGCGTCCATCAGCGGGCCCTCGCTGGCGGCGGTGATCTCGCCCGAGATGTCCACGATGCTGGTGCGGTCGGCGATCGAGCGGACCTCCATGGTCACGGTTCCCTGGGTCATTCCCTCGCTCCTTCCCTTTCCTGGCGCCTTCGTTTAGGGGGCCGGGGCCGGCGACGGCGCGCCGGCCAGCGCCGCGTCCTCGTCGCTGAACATCGGCATGAAGTCGGACAGCCGGGTGACCTGGAAGATCTCCTGGTAGTGCGGGGACAGGCCGCAGGCCAGCACGGCCTGATGGGCCTTCCGGGCCTCCGCCAGCAGCCCGACGATCAGCGCGATGCCGGTGCTGTTGATGTAGCTGACGGCCTCGAAGTTGAGCACGACCGTGGCCGGGCTCCCCTCGACGGCCTGGTGGTACAGGGCCCGCAGCCCTTCCTCGGCGTTGCCGTCGATGTCGCCGGAGAGATCGAGCACCGCGGACGAACCTCGCTGCCGGATCTCCCCGCTGAATTGCTGTGCGCTCATCGCTCCTCTCCTTCTTCTGCATCGCGCAGATGGAGGACCAGTTCGATGGTGTGGTGGGTGTCGTCCGAGCTGACGTGCATGTCGTCCACCATGTTCTTGATCAGGAACAGGCCCCAGCCCCGGGGGGTCTGCTTGCCCTCGAGCTTGGCGTCGAGGTCGGGCGTCTCGGGCTCGGTGATGTCACGGCCGCCGCCGTGGTCGGTGATCCGCACCGACAGGTCCCGTCCGTCGAGCGTGACCACCACGGCCACCGGGAGCTCGGCCTGGAAGCGGTTGCCGTGCTCGATGGCGTTCATGGCGGCTTCGGACACGGCGGTCTTCAGGCGCTCACGGCGGGCGTCGTCGAGGTCCACGTCAGCCACGGACTCCGCCACCCGGTCCATGACCAGGCGCTCGTTGCCCGAGACGCTGGGAAGGGTGAACTCGGCGAGAACCCGGCCGCCGTCCGCAGCCGGCTCGTCACTGGATCCGGCCTCGGCCGATGCCAGCTCCTCGCTGCTCATGGGCGGAGCGCTGGCCCGCCAGATGGTGACCAGCGTGACATCGTCCTCCTGGTCCCATCCGGGCCCCACGAACCGCCGGAGCTCCTCCAGCAGGTGGTCGAGGAGCTCGGCTCCTCCCGGGTGCTCCGCCATCAGCTGGCGGAGGCGGGGGAACCCGAACATCTCACCCTCGGGGCTGTGCGCCTCCACCAGGCCGTCGCTGGACAGCAGCATGGTCTGGCCCGGACCGAGCACGGCTTCCTTCTCGTCGTAGGACATGCCCGGCATCAGGCCGAGCGGGAGGCCGGTGGCCCGGAACTCCACCACGCCGTCCGCCGTGCGGGTGTAGGGCAGGTTGTGCCCGGCGTTCGCGTACCGGAAGTGCCCGGTCTTCGGGTCGAGCACGCCGTACAGGCAGGTCACGAACATGTTGGGCGGCATGTCCGGGCACAGGAGGTCGTTTACCCGCTGGAGCACCTCGTTCGGCGCGACCAGCCGCGGCGCGGCGGCCCGCAGGATGGACCGAGTGGCCGCCATCACCAGCGCGGCGGGGACGCCCTTGTCGGTGACGTCGCCGATGACCAGGCCCATGTGCCCGTCGGGGAGGTCGACGAAGTCGTAGAAGTCGCCGCCCACCGCCCGCTGAGGCTGGTAGTACGCGGCGACCTGCCAGCCGGGAAGGTCCGGGGTGGTCTTGGGCAGGAAGTTCTGCTGGATCAGCTGGGCCACCTGGAGCTCGTGCTCCACGCGCTCCCGGCGCCGGGCCTCCGCCTCCTGCTCCCGGACCAGCTGGGCCACCCGCACCGCCGGGGCGGCCTGCGCGGCCAGGTTCTCCAGGAGCTTGCGGTCGTCCGTAGAGTACTCCTGCTCGGACAGCCGCGGGCCCAGGTTCAGCATCCCGATCAGCTCGCCCTGGGCCACCAGGGGCACCACCAGCCGCAGGCCCATCTCGCGCATGCGCTCGAGGGCCGGCGAGTCCAGCTGCAGCTTGTCCACGTCGACCGGTCCCGGCGAGCTCTGCAGGTACGCCAGCAGCGGGTCGTTCGGTGCGATGTCGAGCGGAGGAGCCTCCGCCCGCTCCGGCACCGGGACCGGACGGGCCGCCTCAACAGGCGCCTGCCGGTCGGCCCGACGCCCGGTCCGTCTCACTCTCGTCAAGATGGTTGCCATAGCGCCTCCTGTATACAGCGGTCAGCGTTCGGAAAACGTTACGGAATCCGTCACGGCGGCCGAAACCGTCGCGATCGGGGAGCCGCCCTTCAGCCACAGCGCCACGTGAGCCGGCCGCATGGCAAGGCACAACCCCCCGGTCCCCCAGGCCAGGGGCTTCGCGGTCGCAGCCATCACCCTCACGCCGGCCCCTTCTCCGTCCGCAGCCAGAGCGTCGCCTGGGCCGGCTGCATCGTGTCGCGTACCACATCCAGCAGATGGACCTCGAGGTCGTCCAGGTCCACTTCCTCCCGGAGCCGGGAGGTGAAGGCGTCGAGCGTCCGCGCGGCGTCGTACTTCCGCCGGTAGAACCGCCGGTCGATGAACCCCTGGATCCTCCGGCGGGCCGGACTGACCAGCGCCGCGACGACGAGCGTGGACCCCGCGATCACCACCGAGTTCGTCGATCCGGCCAGCGCGCCGATTCCCACCGCGAGGCCCGCGTATACCCCTGCCAGTACCACCGTGAGGAGGACGTAGACCAGCGAGCGGTTGATGATCCGGTCGATGTCGTACAGGCGGTGCCGAAGGATGGCGATGCCGATCGCTACCGGCACGAGGGCGAACGTTCCGGAGCTGATGGCATTCTCGGCATCGCTGAGGGCCTGCGGAGACTTGATGACAGCCGACAAGGGCACCTGCGCCAGGAGACCCAGCCCCACCGCGGCCACGGCGTAGACGAGCCACTTGATCTGCTCGCGTTCCGCACCCCTGGCGCGCCGGAATCGAACCACGATTGAGACGAGGGCGAGCGCGCCGGAAACCGCGACCAGTCCGAAGGCGCCCTGCAGTCCCTCGAGCACGTGGCCAATTGCGCCGCCGACCGCGAAGGGGTTGGGGTTGGGGGTGTGGGTCCCGCTGATGAACCGAGTCCCGAAGCCCATCCCCACGACGAACCCCACCAACCCGACGACGGCGAGCCACACCACCGGTCGCCACCTCCTGGATGGGGGCCTGCCGTCGGGGAACACCAAAAGGGAAAGGACGGCCAGCCCCAGACCGACTCCCCACATCCAAGCGCCGGCCCACTGCCCCAGGACCACGGGCGAGAAGCGGCCTCCCGTACGCCCGGGAAGGGTCAGCCCGAAGCCCGCCAGGGTGAAGGCGAGCGCCGAGCCCAGGAGCAGCCACCCGATGGCGTTCCCGGGACGCTTCGCGGCGACCAGCGCGCCAACGGTCGAGAACGCGATGACCCAGGCCACGTACGCGACCAGGTTGGCCAGATTCCCCGTCTGGTCGCTCCCAGGGTGTACGGCGGCGTACACGTTGAACACGACGACGAACGCCAGAACCAGCAACCACATCGGCCAGGCCAGCCAGGCGGCGGTGCGCGTCCTCATCGGGCGGCCTCTACGCTCCGGAGCCACAGCGACGCGTGGGCGGGCTGCATGGTCTCGCCGACCAGCCGGTTGCCGCTGCGGCGGGACGCCACGATCGCTCCGACGGTGGGAAAGGCCAGCGCGCCCAGCGCTTCCTGCCCGTTGAACCAGGTTCCCGGGATGTCCCTGGACCCGGCGATGGTCTCCAGGGCGACGTATGCCAGACACCCGGCGACGCCCACGGCCCACAGTGCCCACGCCAGTCGAGAGGCCGCGCGCAGACTCATGCGTCTGCCTTGATCGAGCTGGAGGCGGACGTGGGAGGGGGCCGGGAGCCACGCCTCGTCGCGCCGGCCCCCGGAGTTGGATCGATTGCGGACACGCGACTGCTTTCGGACCAATGGAAACCGTTACAAAGGCCCCTGAATAGTACGAGACGGCACGGAGATTGACCGGGCCGGCGCGTCATGGCATTGCCCCGGTTCCCCGGAGCCAGAGCGACGCCTGGGCCGGCTGCATGGTCTCCTGCACCACGGCGACGAGGTCGCCGCTCAGGGACTCCAGGTCGACCTCGTCGCGGAGCCTCGCGCTGAACGCCTCGAGCGTGCGGACTGCGTCGTACTTCCTTCGATAGAACCGCCGATCGATGGTCTGCTGGATCAGCCGTCGGGCTGGCCGGAACAGCGCGGCCACCACCAGGGTCGACCCCGCGATGACCAGGGAGTTCTGCTGCCCGGCGAGCGAACCGAGCCCGACGGCCAGGCCCACGTACACGCCGGCCAGGACCCCGGTCAGTGCGCCGTAGACCAGGGTCCTGTTGATGATCCGGTCGATGTCGTAGAGGCGGTACCGCAGGATGGCGGTGCCGATGGTCACCGGGAGGGACAGCAGGCCCAGGAGGAACGGGAGGCCGCTGGCCCAATCGGGCACGACTGCTGCCCATAGACCGCCCGTGAGGAGCGCCACGAGGATCAGGGCCGCACCGTACGTGAACCACTTCAGTTGTTGACGCTGCTCTCCTCGAGAGCGGCGGAACCGCACGATGACGGAGAGCACGGCCAAGAGGAAGCAGACGAACAGCACCGCCGCGCCAAACCCGCCGAGGAAGCTGACGACACCATCCGCCCCCTTCAGCCCGAACGGGTTCTGGATGTGACGGTCGACGTCCAGGTCGCCGGGCTTGAACAGGAACGAGAGGGCCCCCAGTGCGAGTCCGCAGCCGGTGACCCACACCACCGCGCGCCACCTTCGGGACAGCGGCTTTCCGTCCGGAAAGAGCAGCAGAACGAACAGGACGAGGCCGATCGCGACGGGCCACGCGGCCGTCCCGAGCCAGGTGGCGTACACGGCCGCCGGCAGGGTTCCCGGTCCCGTCCTCGCCCCGTAGGCGCCGTAGGCCTGCCCGAAGTTGCCCGCGGCTGTCCCTCCCACGATGGCCAGGAGCAGCCAGCCGATGGCGTTTCCACGGTTCCGTGCGATGAGCACTCCGACCGAGCCGATCCCCAGGAAGGCGAGGATGATCAACGTGAGCACCAACGGGCTGTCTCCCTCGCCGGGGGTGGCCGCGCTGAGCCATACCGAGCCCGCCGTCAGGGCGACGAACATCCCGAAGACACCCCAGGCGAGCACCGCCACCGAACGCTGGCTCACCGCGTCCGCTCCATGGGCCGAAGCCACAGCGAGGCCTGGGCGGGCTGCATGGTCTCCCGCACGACGGCCTCCACGTGGACGCGGAGCTCATCCAGGTCGACCTCGTCGCGGAGCCTGGCGCTGAATGCCTCCAGCGTGCGGACTGCGTCGTACTTCCGCCGGTAGAATCGGCGGTCGATGACTCCCTGGACGAGGGCTCGAACGGGCCTGAACAGCGCCGCGACGACGAGCGTGGAGCCGGCGATGACGAGCGAGTTGCCTTTCCCCACCAGCGAGCCCAGCCCCACCGCAAGGCCCACGTACACGCCTCCCAGCACGATGGTGAGGAGGCCGTACACGAGCGTCCGGTTAATGAGCTGGCCGATATCGTACAGGCGGTACCGGAGGATGGCCACCCCGGTGGCCACGGGAATGGCGATCATGCCCGCGGCCAGCACGTAGTGGACCCAGTAGCCCAGGTGGGTCTGCTCCCCCACCAGCGTCAGGGCGCCGGCCATGGCGAGTAGCGCACCCGCGTACACGAACCACAGGAGCTGCTGACGCTCCGCTCCTCGGGCCCGGCGGAGCCGCAGGAACGGAACAACCGCGCCCGCCGCGAACACGGCCAGCCGGAGGAAGGCGGCGTTCAGGATCCAGCTCGACACCGGTCCCAGTGCCGGGACACGGGCGATGCTCGACGTGTGGAGGGGCTCGAGGCGGAGCCAGCTGTCCACGGGACGGCTGTCGACCATGGCCGCGGCCACCAGCAGGAGGGCCAGCGCCCCCGCCGCCCACAGCACGACCCTCCACCGTGGGGAGGGAGGCTTCCCGTCGGGGAACAGCACCACCAGCACCACGAGAACGGACGGAAAGACCAGCCACCCGGCCCAGTTCTGGAACCACGCCGCCACCCGGGCCCCGGCGAGCGACCCGGGCGCCGAGACCAGGCCTCGGGTTGCGTACCCCTCGGAGAACGCCACCATCGCGATGACAACGGCCATGACGCAGAAGGCCCAGCCGATGGGGTTCGACGAGCGCCGGCTCGCCACGACCGCGCCCACCGTGGCGAACGCCATGGTCCACGCGAGCCCGATCAGGGACAGGGCGGCGGTCCGATCGGGGCCGCCAAGCGTCGAGCTGTTGAAGGCGGCCAGCACGACCGCCCCGGTCACGAACACCGCGCTCACGACCCAAGACGTCCAGGCCACCCGGGCGGCGGTTCGGGCAGTCACGAATCCGTCTTCCGCAGCCACAGCGAGGCTTGCGCCGGCTCCACGGTGCCCTGGACCACCACCAGGAGATTGCTCGTGAGCGATTCCAGGTCGACCTCGTCGCGGAGCCTTGCCGTGAACGCTTCCAGGGTGCGGACGGCGTCGTATTTCCGCCGGTAGAACCGGCGGTCGATGAACCCCTGGAGCCGTCGGCGAAGGGGCTGGAACAGCGCCGCGACCACCAGGGTCGAGCCCGCGATGACCAGCGAGTTGTCCTGTCCGACCACCGAGCCGAGTCCCACGGCCAAGCCCACGTACAGGCCGGCCAACACGGCGGTGAGCGACCCATAGACCAGGGCGCGGTTGATGACCCGGTCGATGTCGTACAGGCGGTACTTCATGATCGCCACCGCGATGGCCACCCACAGGGCGGTCAGTGCCACCTGGAACAGGACGTCGAGCCAGGGCGTGGAGAAGAAGCTGCTCGGGACGAAGACAGCTCCCACCAGGGTGGCCGAGAAGACGAACCACTTGAGCTGCTGCCGCTCCTCCCCCCGACTGCGCCGGTACCGCATGATCGAGGCGACCGGGCCGCCTAGCATGCCGACGAGGAAGAGGACGAAGGCCAACCAGAACACGGCTGCAACCACCGCCGATGGGCTCGGCCCAGATTCGTTCGTGAACGGGCGCGACCACTGCGCCGACGCCTGGATCAGCGAGAACACCGTGAGCAACACGGTTCCCGCTCCCGCCGCCCACGCCACCGGGCGCCACCGGCGGGAGGGAAGCCGCCCGTTCGGGAACAGCAGGAGGAGGAACGCGAGCCCCCCAATCGGGATCCCCCACGTCCAGTTCCCGAACCACGCCATGGCGTAGGCGCCGGGAAGCGAGCCCGGATCCGCGTACAGGGCGTGCCCAGCGTAGGCTTGCCCGAACTGCCCCGCGGCCAGCACGAGGGCGGCCAGGCAGAAGATCCATCCGATCGGATTCTCCCTACGCTTCGACACCAGCAGGGCGCCCAGGGCCGGAACGGCCAGGTTCGAGAGGAGACGACCTGCTGCGACGTCGGGCTGTAGCCTGGCGGATGCCGAGCGGACCGGTCGACCAAGACGAACACCAGCGCCCCCACGTACAGCGACGTGGACACCGCCCACGAGGACCAGGCCAGCCGGGAGGCCGTGCGCTGGGTCATCCCCCGCCCTCCCGGAGCCACAGCGACATCGACGCCGGCCGCACGGTCTCGTCCACCACGGCCAGCAGGTGGGAGTGCAGCTCCTCGAGGTCGACCTCTTCACGCAGCCGGGCCGTGAACGACTCCAGGGTCCGCTGCGCGTCGTACTTCCGCCGGTAGAACCGCCGGTCGATGAACCCCTGGATCCGCCGCCGGGCCGGGCGGAACAGCGCCGCCACTACCAGCGTGGACCCCGCGATGACCAGCGAGTTGTCGCGGCCGGCGAGCGACCCCAGCCCCACCGCCAGCCCCACGTACACCCCGGCCAGGATCGCCGTGAGCAGTCCGTAGACCAGGGCCCGGTTGATGATGCGGTCGATCTCGTACAGCCGGTACTTGAGGATGGCCACCGCGATTGCGGCGGGGATCCCGAACAGAACGATCAGGCCGAAGACCAGGCCCGCGAGGAGGGCCAGGGGTGATTGATCGCAGCCGCATGCGACGGCGGACAGGGCCGACGTGAGTCCCACGGGCACACCGGCCACGGCAGTGAATGACAGCCACTTGATCTGGTGCCGTTCACCCGGCGTCCCGCGCCGATACCGGATCGCGAGCGCCACGATGTCCCCCGCCAGGAACGCGATCGTCGGAGCCCACAGCCCGTTGACCGAGAGCAAGGACGGCGGCAGGAGATGCCGGAGGGAGTCGACACCCACGGGATTCGGGTATTGCAGCGAGATGCCGCCCGGGGCCGGGAGCGCGACCAGCCTCGGGGACAGGACCAGCCCCACCACGAAGAGGCCGGTCAGGGCGATCACAGCGCCCGCGAACACACGCCACCGCACCGACGGCAGCGTCCCAGCCGGGAACATCAGGAACAGCAACGCGATGAAGGCGAGGACCACCGCGAACGTCCACTCTGAGGCCGCTCCGACGAGCCTGGGAACGGGCACCGATCCGGGATGGGTGGCCACGCCTACGATCGCATAGGAGGAGGTGAACGCCATGATGGCCAGGCCGAGACCCGCGCCGATCAGGAGCCACCCGGTGACGTTGCGAACGCGCCGGACGATCAGCGAGCCGAGCGCCGCGAACACCGGTCCGGCAATCGAGGCCGCGAGGTTGGAGGTCGAGTCCGCCGCCACCATGTCACCCCAGGCCATCACGGTCAGGATCATCCCCGCGACGGCCACCACAGCCGTCAGCGCCAGCAGGCCCCGGACCGGCCAGTTTCGTCGAGGGGCGTTAGGCACTCGTGGCGACCTCCACCCGCAACGCGTCGGGATCGATCGGGCGCGGCGAACGCCGGGCCTCCCCTTCGGCGGCGGCCACGAACGCCAGGCCGCCGATCACCGCGACCAGGCCCCACGCGACACCCTCGCTGCCCAGATAGGGCACCTCGGTTCCGGGGAAACGCGCGAACACCATCGAGGCCAGGCCGTACACGGCGACGCCGAGCCCCGCGCACCATGCCGTCATCCGCCACCCGCGGAATCGCATCGCCGCCAGCAGCCCCACCAGCGCCAGCCCGAAAGCCATCGCGGCCATGTTCGCCCAGTGGTCGCCCTTCACGTGGGGGTCGGTCGGGACCCCGTCTCGCTGCAGCCGGGCCATGGTCAGCCCGAACCACACCAGCGGAATCGCCCCGACCGCCGCCACCGTGCCGAGGACCGGACTGGGGTCGGCCGCGGGATGCAGCACGCTCGCCCGCGACGGATGGACCACCAGCAGGATGGCCGCAATCACCGCCACGATCAGCCCGATCACCAGGTAGTTGCCGTCGGCCGAGACCGCCGCCCCCACCACGCCGGCCACCGCCACCGCGACCACCTGCAGGAACGCCGACGGCCGGCCCTCGGGCCGCCGGACCAGGGCGGCGGCGGCCGGGGTCAGAAGGGCCCCGAACAGGATCCCGAACCCCAGGTAGTGCACCCGATGGATCCCGCCGTCCTCGTTGCTAAACCACCCCGTGAACAGCGAGAAGCCGAACAGCCCGCCGAACACCGCCACCGCGAAGATGCCGGCCAGCACGCCGAATACCGTTCGCCGAGTCCCCGTTCCACTCATCGCTCCCCCTCCCGTAGCCACAGCGACATCGACGCTGGCCGCACGGTCTCGTCCACCACGGCCAGCAGGTGGGCGTGCAGCTCGTCCAGGTCGACCTCCTCGCGCAGCCGGGCCGTGAACGACTCCAGGGTCCGCTGCGCGTCGTACTTTCGCCGGTAGAACCGCCGGTCGATGAACCCCTGGATCCGCCGCCGGGCCGGGCGGAACAGCGCCGCCACCACCAGCGTGGACCCCGCGATGACCAGCGAGTTGTCGCGGCCGGCGAGCGACCCCAGCCCCACCGCCAGCCCCACGTAGACGCCGGCCAGGACCGCCGTGAGCAGGCCGTACACCAGCGCCTTGTTGATCACGACGTCGATGTCGTAGAGCCGGTGTCTGAGGATGGCGAAGCCGATGGCGATCGGGATCAGGACGAAGGAGAAGACGCCAACTGACTGGATGACGGAGACGTAGGTGGGTGCCTTCGTGGCGCCCCAGTTGCCCGGGACGGCGAAGGCAAGCGCGTACAGGACCGCGGTGATGGCCGCCGCGGCGGTCAGCCACTTGAGCTGAAGCCGAACCGTTCCGCTGGATCGGCGGAACCGCCGGGCCAGGCTGATGGCCGACAGCACGATGGAGAGGGGGATCAGGGGGAGGAACATGAACACGACCCACTCGAACCCGCGAAGGGCCTCGATGCCGAGCGGATTGGCCACGTTCGGATAGCCGCTGTCGGTGAACTTCCCGGGAAGGATGGTGAGGCCCACCCAGGTCCCCACGATGCCGACGGCGCTCATCCAGGCGACCCACCTCCACCCGCGGGAGGGGAGCCGGCCGTCGGGGAAGAGCAGGAGGAGATAGGCCCCCATCAGGCCGAAGATGGGCGCCCACATCGCCCCCTCGATGGCCAGGGCGACGTCGGGCCCAGGAACCGACCCCGGGTGCGACCGCAGCCCGTAGTCGGCGTAGCTGGTGAGGACCCCGCTCGCCGCCGCGAGCGCGCCGATGGCCAGGAGGATCCAGGCGATCGTGTTCCTGGGCTGCCGGGTCAGGATCAGGATCCCCACCAACGGGAACACGAACAGCAGGAACCCGAAGGGGTCGACGGAACCGGATGCGATCGACGTCGCCCCGCCGACCATGTAGACCAGGACGATCGCGATGAATCCCCCCCACGCCAGGCGGCGCGCTGCGGCGTGGCTCATCGCCCCGGCGCCCTCCCCGGTCTGCATGGGCTGATCCTCCTCTCCCTGCGTTCCGGGATCGTTACGGAGGGAACCCCAGGAGGCAATACCAGTTGCGCTTCCCGATTCCCGTCCACAATGAGAGGCGCGATGAGCACGCTGTCCCTGGCCTTGCTGGGCCCGCCCGAGATCGAGGTGGACGGCGTCCCCCTCGACGTGGACACGCGCAAGGCCGTGGCCCTCCTCGCCTACCTTGCGGTGACGGGCCGCCCGCACCGGCGGGACTCGCTGGCCGCCCTGCTGTGGCCGGACCAGGACCAGGCCCACGCCAAGGGGGCCCTGCGCCGGACGATCTCCGTGCTCCGCAGGGCCCTGGGGGGGCGGTGGCTCGATGCCGAGCGGGAAGAGGTTCGGCTGGACGGCGAGGATCTGTGGTCCGACGTCCAGCGGTTCCACGACCTGATCGACGAAACGGGCAGGCACGGGCATGCCGCCGTCGAGCCGTGCTCCCGGTGCCTCCCGGCGTTGGAGGAGGCCGTGGCGCTGCACCGCGGGGACTTCCTGGAAGGCTTCTCGCTCCGCGACGCGGAGGACTTCGACGACTGGCAGTTCCGGGAAGCCGAGTCGTTTCGCCGGGACCGGGGCATGGGCCTGGAACGCCTGGTCCGTGCCTACCAGCTGGCCGGGCGAAGCGAGGAAGCCGTGCCTGCGGCCCGAGCCTGGCTGGCCCTCGATCCCCTGCACGAGCCCGCCCACCGGGCGCTGATGCGGCTGTACGCCGAGACCGGCGAGCGGACCGCCGCGGTCCGCCAGTACCGGGAGTGCGTCCGGATCCTGGATGCGGAGCTCGGGGTGCAACCGCTGGAAGAGACCACCGAGCTGCACCGCGCCATCTCGGAGAACCGCCTCCTGCCGCGGCCCCCAACCGCCCGGCCGGAGGACGCTCGAGCGGCGAGTCCTGAGCGAGGGACGCCGTACCCGCTGGTGGGACGGGCCGCCGAGCTCGCCGCCATGCAGTGGGCCTACGAGGCCGGCCGGCTCATCGTGGTGGAGGGCGAGCCAGGAATCGGGAAGACCCGCTTGGCCCGGGAGTTCGCCGTGTGGACAAGCCGGACCGGGGCGCGGGTCCTGGAGGCGCGGTGCTACGAGGGGGAGGAAGCCCTGGCCTTCGGCCCGTTCGTGCAGGCCGTGCGGGCCGCCGCGGCCGGGGCGGGCCGAGACTGGATCGACTCGCTGCCCGCCCGGGTGGTGGCCGAAGCCGCCCGCCTGGCTCCCGAGATCGCCGAGGGTGCCCCGGGCGCCGTCGACGAGCCGGTCCCCGAGGATCCCGGCGCCCGATCGCGGTTCCTGGACGGCGTCGGCTCGTTCCTGCTGTCGGCCCTGGAAGGGCCGCACCCGGGCGTGCTGGTCCTGGACGACCTGCACTGGGCAGACCAGGCGTCGCTGGAGCTCCTCGGCTTCCTGGTCCGCCGGCTGCCCGGGCACCGCGCGTGCGTGGTGGCGACGTGGCGAACCGCCGACGTGTCCGCCTCGCATCCGCTCCGGCGGCTGGCCGCGGAAGCCGAGCGCTCCGAATCGGCCACCGTGATCCGGCCGGGCCGCCTGGACCGGACCGGCGTCGGGGAGCTCGCTCGGGCCGCCGGCGTCGAGTCGGACGAGCTGGCCGACCGCCTGTTCCAGGAGACCGAGGGCCTGCCCTTCTTCCTGGTCGAGTACCTGGACGCCGTGAAGGCGGGCTCCCGGGACGCCATCGAACGGACCCCCGAGGACGTCCGGGCCCTCATCCAGTCCAGGCTGGCGGCGCTGTCGCAGCCGGCCTCACAGGTCCTGGCGGCGGCCGCGTTGATCGGGCGGTCGTTCGACCTGGACACGGTGCGGGAGGCCAGTGGCCGGAGCGACGAGGAGACGGTGGCGGCCCTGGAAGAGCTCACCGGGCGAGGTCTGCTGCGGGAAGCGGCGGATCCGGCGGGCCGGCCGCGATACGACTTCGACCACGAGCGCGTACGAGCGGTGGTGCAGGAGGGAACCAGCCTGGCTCGCCGCCTGCTGCTCCACCGCCGGGTGGCCGACGCGCTGGCAGCGCGGGCACGCCGGGAGCCCTCGCTGGCTGCGCTGGCCGCCCAGCACTACCTCCAGGCGGGGCGGGAGACCGAGGCGGCGCTGCACTTCGAGGCGGCGGGACGCCACGCCAGGTCGCTGTTCGCCAACGCCGAAGCCCTGTCGCACTTCGAGGCAGCCCTGGCCCTGGGACATCCGGATGCCGCCGGGTTGCACGAAGCCATCGGTGACCTGCACACCCTCCTGGGCGAGTACCAGCCCGCGGTGGCGAGCTACGAGGCCGCCATCGCGCTGTCCCCCGAGGACGCCGTGGGCCGCCTGGAGCAGAAGCTGGGAAACGTCGAGCACCGCCGCGGCGAGTTCGAGGTCGCCGACCAGCACTTCGAAGCGGCCCTTGCCGCCCTCGGAAACGCGTGTCGGGAGGCGGATCGCGCGAGAGTCCTGGCCGACCGCAGCCTGAACGCCCATCGCCGCGGCGCTTCCCGCACGGCCCGGTCCATGGCCAGCCGGGCCCTGGCCCTGGCGGAAGCGGCCGGCGACGATGCCGCGCTGGCTCAGGCCCACAACATGCTCGGCATCCTAGCCTCCCGCCGGGGCGACGTCGCAGAGGCCGGCCGGCAGCTGGAGCAGAGCCTGGCCCTGGCGGAACGCCTCCCCGAACCGACGGCCAGGATCGCCGCGCTCAACAACCTGGCCCAGGTCCGGGCGGCCTCGGGCGACCTCGACGAGGCCATCGCGCTCACCCAGCAGGCCCTCGAGCTCTGCCACGCCCAGGGCGACCGCCACCGGGAGGCCGCCCTCCATGGCAACATGGCCGATCTCCTCCACGCCGCCGGCAGGGCCGACGACGCCATGGACCACCTCAAGCAGGCAGCGGCAGCCTTCGCCGACATCGGAGCCGAGGCCGGCGCCAAGGAACCCCAACCGGAGATCTGGAAGCTCGTCGAGTGGTGATTCCTTGGTGCGTCCTTGCTAGAGTAAGGACATGTCGAAGGTAACCAGCAAGCTCCAGGTCACCATCCCCAAGGCGATCGCGGAGCGATACGGGATCGAACCAGGGGGAGAGATCGATTGGCTCCCCGCCGGCGAGGCGATCCGGGTGGTCCCCCGGACCAACAAGGCCACCGAAGACGACCGAGCACGACGCCGGGAACTGTTCGACCGTGCCACGGAACGGCAGCGAGCCAGGGATGCGGCCCGGAACTGGGCCCCTCAGACCGGCGACCGAGGATGGAAGCGGGAGGACCTCTACGATCGTGGCGTCGCTCATTGACACCAACATCCTCGTGTACCGCTACGACACTCGCTATCCCGAACGGCAACGGGCCACGACCGAGCTGCTGGGCATCGGGATCGATGAGGGCTCCGCCTACCTCGCACACCAGGCCATCGTCGAGTTCATGGCGGTCGTGACTCGTCCCTTCCACGGCACCGAGCCGCTGCTTGATCCCAGCGAGGCCCGTCGCGAGGCCGAGGAGCTGCTCGCCGAGTTCGAGGTGCTCTATCCGGACGAAGAACTCGTGAGGATCGCGCTTCGCGGAGCCGCCGCATACCAGCTCTCCTGGTACGACGCGCACATGTGGGCGTACGCCGAGCGCTACGGCCTCGAGGAGCTCATCTCGGAGGACTTCCAGCACGGCCGTCTGTACGGCACCGTGCAGGCGGTGAACCCTCTCCTGGCCTGACCCGGGGGGGTCAGTCGATCAGGCCGAGCCCCCTGGCCCAACTTGTCGAGTAGCCCTCGATCTCCACCTGGGCCAGCGCGTCGTCGCGCTCGAAGGGCAGGTCGGCTTCGACCATGATGGCGTACTCGTCGGCGAACTCCTTGGTCTTGCCGGCCTCCAGCGCCGCGGGCTGCGGCCCGTGGTGCAGGCCCTGCGGGTGGTGGGTGATGAACCCCTCGCCGATCCCGGCCCGGGAGAAGAACTGCCCCCGGTGGTAGAAGAGCACCTCGTCCTTATCGATGTTCGAGTGGAAGAACGGGACCCGCAACGCCGTGGGGTCGCCGGTCTCGGTGGGCCGGGGCGCGAACGTCCCGATCTCGAACCCCCTCGACTTGAACGTCACGTGCACCGACGGCGGCAGGTGGTAGCGCGGCGAGACCACCGGCCGGATGTCCTCCACGTTCAGCCGGATGGGGCACAGGTCGCCCTGCCAGCCGACGACGTCGAGCGGATGGAACGGATATGTGAGCGTGGTGTACTCGTCGCTCCGCTTCACCCGGACCTGGAACTCACCCTGCTCGTCGTGGGGCTCGGGCTCCGGGGTCTCCAGCACACCCGGGTCGAAGATGGCGTGGCGGCCCAGGATGCCCTTCTCCGGCAGCGCGTACTCGCCCCGCCCCTCGACGCAGTACAGGAAGGTCTCTGAACCCTCGCCCGACGGCACGACGCGATGCGTGGTGCCCTTCGGGAGGACCAGGAAGTCGCCGTCGCGATACCGCAGCGGGCCGTAGTCCGTCTCCAGCACGCCCGTCCCGTGGTGCACGAAGTAGCACAGGTCGCCGTCGGAGTCCCGCAGGAACCACGGCATCGGCTCGCTCCGCCGCGAGACGTACAGAGACACGTCGTCGTTGTGTAGGATCCGCAGCCACTCCCCGCCGGCTTCGGTCATGTCCGAGGGCTTCAGCCCGTTCAGGTCGTATGCGTGTGGCGAGAGCGGTCCGTCGATGCGCACCCACGCCGTGGGCAGGTGGGTCCGGTACAGGTGCGAGGCCCGCCCGTCGAAGGCCTCCCGCCCGTGCTCCTCCTCGTAGGTCCCCTCGGGCAGGCCGACGTGGGCCTGCTTCGACACCCTGCCCTTCGACAGCGGAAACATCCCAGGCCTCCCCTCGACCTCGACGCGCTACTTCTTGGCGGCAGCCTTCTTCGCCGCTCCCCGCTCGGCCGCCTCCCGCTTCTCCCGCGCCTTCTTCTTCCGCGAGCGGTCGTGCGCCCACCGAACCTTGTGCCGGTCACCTCTGCCCATCGCTAGTCCTCCGGTTCCTCGCCTCTGGCCAATTCGGCGCTTCGCTGGCACGCCGCGTCGATCGCGTTCAGGAACGCCGCCCGCACGCCGGCCTGCTCCAGGTGCCGGATGGCGGCGATCGTCGTACCTCCCGGCGACGTCACCATCTCCCGAAGCTCCACCGGGTGCTTGCCGGTGTCCCGGAGCATCTTCGCCGACCCGAGCATGGTCTGGATGATCAGCTCGCTGGCCACGTCGCGGGACAACCCCAGCAGGATACAGCCCTCGATCATGGCCTCGGCCAGCAGGAAGAAGTACGCCGGCCCGCTGCCGCTGGTCGCCGTCACCGCGTCCTGATGCTTCTCCGGCAGCCGGATCACCCGGCCCACGTAGCCCAGCAGCTCCTCGGCCACGGCCAGGTGCTTGTCCTCGGCCTGCCGGCCCGGGCTCACCACCGACATGGCCTCGTCCACCAGCACCGGCACGTTCGACATCACGCGCACCACGGGAACGTCGTCGGGCAGGCGCCGCTCGATGAACGACGTCCGGATGCCGGCGGCGAACGAGATCACCAGATGCCTCGAAGCGACGTGCGACGAGATCTGCTCCAGCAGCCGCTCCATGTCCTGCGGCTTCACCATCAGCACCAGCGTGTCCGCCCACGCCACGGCCTCTGGGTTGGACAGCGTCGCCGTCACCCCGTACCGCCCGTGCAGCTCGCTGGCCCGCTCCTCCCGCCGGGCGGTCACCGTGATCTCGTCGACCTGGCGCCCCCCGGAGCGGATGAGCCCGGAGACCAGGGCCTCCCCCATCTTGCCCCCGCCCAGGAAGGCCACCTTCCGCCAGTCGTGCTGGTCGTGCTCACGGTCGTGATCGGTCACGTTCATCCCCCTCGGATCAGGTTCGACGCGAAGAACCACATGTTGGCCGGGCGCTCGGCCATCCGGCGCGTCAGATACGGATACCACTCCGTGCCGTACGGCAGGTACACCCGCACCGGATAGCCGTCCCGGGCGTAGGTCTGCTGGAGGTCCCGGCGGATCCCGTACAGGAACTGGAACTCCACCTGCTCCCACGACACGCCTCGCCGCTCCACGTGCCGCCGGGCTCCCTCCACCAGCGAGGGGTCGTGCGTGGCCAGGTGCACAGTGTGGCCGAGTCCCACCATCGTCGCGAACAGCCGCGCGAAGCTCCGGTCCACCTCTGCCCGGCTGGGGAAGGCCACGTCCGGCGGCTCCAGGTACGCCCCCTTGACCAGCCGCACGGTGGACCCTTCGGGCAGCGCGTGGATGTCGGCGGCCGTCCGGTACAGGTACGACTGGAGGGCAAGCCCGACCCGGGGGAACCGTTCCTTCAGCTCCCGGTGGGCGCGGAGGGTGGGATCCACGTACTCGTGGCTCTCCATGTCGATCATCACCATCGTGCCCCGCTCGGCCGCCGCGCCCAGGACCCGCTCGCTGTTCTCCATGCACAGCTCGTAGGACTGGTCCAATCCGAGCTGGGTCAGCTTCACCGAGATGTTGCAGTCAAGGTCGTCGGCCTCGTGGGCCCGCTTCAGCGCGCGCACGTACGCGTCAGCCGCCGCGGAGGCCTGCTCCGCTGAGGACACGTTCTCCCCCAGGTGGTCGAGCATGGTGGCGATGCCCTGGCGGTTCAGCGCACGGGCCGCCCGGAACGCGTCCTCCAAGTCCTCCCCGGCCACGAAGCGCATGGCCACCCGCCGCCCGATGCCGCGCTCGGCGGCCAGCCACCGGAACCACCGCCGGCCGGTCAGCCACAGCACCGGCGCCCGGAGCACGGGGCCGTTCACGGAGTGGGAAGGCGCGGAGTCACGAAACCCGAGTATAGAAAGCGAGCCGCGTGGCCGGACCGCCGGGGTGGGCCGCGCGCGAGACGATCGGGATGGCGGGCCGGCATGGAATGGGCCCGAGAGACTTCCGGCTCGTCGCCGACCGAAGCCGGTAAACCACCGTTGGCCTCTCGGGCCCAGATGCTCCGAGCAACCTCGCCAGCGCTGCGGGACCGAGTCCGTCGCCCTTTCGTTGGGCTTTGGGGCCTCCCGAACCTCCCCGCCCACAAACCGAGGTGGCCTCCCCCAGCGTGTGACCAGGTGCGCCCAGTCGGCCTTACGGCTTTCCCAGGGGCTTCTCGCCCTTCCCTGCGAGTGCCGCTCCAGCTGCTCGGAGCGAAGCGCAATCTAGCGGCGGGCCCCCGGGCCGTCAAGACCCAGAAACCGCAGGTCAGAGGGCATATCCGCTGGTAGCGGCGTTGCGAGAAAGAGTGACAAGAAACGCGACTAGTCTGAGGCGGACTAGCTGGCGGCTGCCGCGGTGTCCCCGGCCCCCAGGAGCTCGTGGTACACGGCCAGGATCTCCCCGGCCGTGACGTCCCAGGAGAACCGGAGCGCGTGCACCACCGCCGCGTCGCCCATCCGCCGGGCGCGGTGCGGATGGGACAGCAGCTCGAGCAGCCGGGTCGCGTACTCGGCGGGGTCGTAGCCCGGAACGAGGAACCCGGTCTCGCCGTGGCGGACGATGTATCGCAGGCCACCGGTCTCCGCCGCCACCACCGGCGTCCCGCACGCTTGCGCCTCCAGCGCGACCAGGCCGAAGGACTCGGACCGGGAGGGCATCAGCACGGCCTCCGACGCCGAGTAGAAGTCGGCCAGCCGCCCCTGGGGCTGCGGGGGGAAGAACATGACCCGGTCACCGATTCCCGCCGCCGACGCCAGGTCCATGAGCCGGCCCACCTCGGTGCTCCGGTCGGAGCCCCCGCTCGGCCCGCCCACCACCGCCAGGACCGCGTTCGACATGGTCGCCGGGTCCCGGGCCACGGCCTCGGCCATGGCCCGCACCGCCACGTCCGGGCCCTTGTGGGCTTGGAGCCGTCCCACGAACAGCACCAGGCGAACCCCGGCCAGGTGCAGGCGCCGCCGGGCCTCCTGCCGGTTCCGGGGGAAGAACGTCTGGTGATCGACGCCGCCTGGGACGATCCGGATCCGGTCGGGATCGGCGCCGTACAGGCCCACCAGGTGCGACGCCTCCGCCGGGGTGGGGGCCAGGATCCGGTCGGCTCGCTCGACGACCCGTTCCTCGCCGGCCAGCCGCGCGGCCGGCTCCGGTCCCTCGCCGGTGGCCAGCGAGTGGTTCTTGACCTTGCCCAGGGTGTGGAACGAGGCCACCAGCGGGACGCCCCAGATCTCCTTGGCGCTCCGGCCCACCCAGCCCGAGAGCCAGTAGTGGCTGTGCACCACGTCGTAGTCCACGCCCTCGCGGTGGCGGTGCTCCAGGATCCCGCTCAGGAACGCGGGGATCAGCTGGGGCAGGTCCTCCTTCGGCACCGCGGAGCACGGCCCGGCCTGGACCTGGATGACCCGGGTCCCCGGCACGACCTCCTCCACGGTGGGAACACCCCGGCCCGCGCACCGGGTGAACACGTCGACGGCGACGCCCTGGTCCGCGAGCCGTTCGGCCACTTCCCGGATGTACACGTTCATCCCGCCAGAGTCGCCCGTCCCGGGCTGGTCCAGAGGCGACGTGTGGACGCTGACCATCGCGACCCGTCGTGCGGGGGCGGGTGCCATCCGGTTCCCTTCGTATCGCATGCTTGTATCGATGGTACGTGAGGTTTGAGTCTTCCCCGCGGGCACCCGCTTGACGCAGGCCCCGAATGCGACGAACCCGCCCTGGGCCCGGATCATTCCCGGTTCCCGGAGCGGGTTCGCTACAGGTGGCCGCTCATGTGGAGGAGACCGGCGCTAGCCGACCTTCTCCACCGCGGTCCGGACGGCCGTGGCGTTGGCCACAGCCGCCTTCTTCACCCTGCGGGCGGCGGTCTTGACCTGACGCCGGGCCACCTTCGTCTCCTCGGAAGCCCGCTTCACCGGCGCCGAGCGCTTCACGCCCGACGTCAGCGCCGCGCCGCGCTTCACCAGCCCGTTGTAGGTCTTGGTGAACTTGCGCTGGCGGGTCGTCGCGAACTTCTGGAAGTCGAAGTCCCGGAGGCCGCCGGCGAACCCCCTGGTCTTCTCGACCGCGAGGTCGCCGAGCCCGAGGGCCGCGTGCAGGGCCTCGCGGCTCTTGGCCTGGACCTTCGTCTGTACCGTCATCGTGCACCTCCCTTCGTGGTCGCTCGAGAACTTGGAGAGCGGGAGGGCGAAGGGGAGCCGGGTGAGGGCTTTGGATCAGCCTGTGACTCCGCCCTCCCGCTCGCTCGTCTCCGGGTCGGGGTCGTGGTCGACAACGCCCGGACATCGATCGGGATGACTTCCGCGGCCGGCTCCACGGGAGGCTCCTGTGGGCTGCGCTTGCGGCTGGCCCGGCGGCGCTCGGTCTCCTCGCGGAAGCTGTGGTACACGGCCAGCAGCGCCTGCTTCTGCCGCTCGGTGAGGCCTGGATCGCCCATCACCGCGGCCATGACGTCGGCCCGGGGCTGCTCCTCCAGGATCCCAGCCTGCACGTACAGCGTCTGCGAGGAGATCCGCAGGGCCTTGGCGATGGCCTGGAGGATCTCCGCGCTCGGCCGGCGGAGGCCCCGCTCGATCTGTGAGAGATAGGGCAGCGAGACGCCGGCCAGCTTCGACATGGCCCGCAGCGACAGCTGCGCGCCGTGGCGCTGGTTCCGGATGAACTCTCCGAGGGCTGCTCTGGTCTTCATTCCGGGCGTCAGTCTAGCACGCGTGTATAACAGTTGCAAACGCATTGATGCCTGCAGCAAACGCCGCGGATGCTAGGCGCGGGCCAGGTCGAAGGACGCGACCATCTCCCCCACCGCCCGGCCGCCGCCCAGCACGTCCGGGCGTCCGTGGGGCCTCAGGCGGTCGACCTGCACCGCGTCCAGCAGGTCGAGCTGGGCTAGCGCGTGGATCAGCGCGGGCCCGGCGGCGCGGCCGGTCCCGTCCCCCACCTTGACCGCCACGCCCAGCCCGCGCTGAAGCGAGGTGGCGCACATCAGGCCTTCGGCCCCGGCCTTCACCACGACCGTGGGCGCCACCTCCATGACCGCGGTGTCGGTGCGGTTTCGGCCGGCCACCAGGTACGGCTCCGTGGTCATCGCCGTGGTTGCCTTTCGCACGGAGGGGGCGAGCCCCTCCCACCGGTCCAGTTCGGCCAGCCGGGCGAACAGCGTGGCCATTCGAGACAGCGCCATCCCGTGCACCGGCAGCCCACAGCCGTCGATCCCTACCCGCACCTCGGGCGCGTCCGTTCCCCGAAGGACCGCCTGGAGGACCCGCTGCTGGAGCGGCTCCGTGGCCTCCAGGTACTGGGTCCGGTCCCACCCGGCCAGCTCGGTGGCCAGGATCATCCCCGCGTGCTTGCCGGAGCAGTTGTGCAGCTCACGGCGCTGGGAGCCCGCGTTCGCCATGGCCTCGGGGTCGAGGGGCCACCCGGGCGGGTTCCGCAGCGCGGAGAAGTCCAGGCCCACCCGTTTCAGGATCTCCAGCACGGTGGCGACGTGGACGTCCTCGCCGTTGTGCGAGGCGCACATGACGGCCACCTGGCGGTCGGACAGCTGCTCGGCGTGGGGACCCATCACCGAGAGGGAGACCGCCGCCTGGAGGGGTTTCATGCAGGAGCGGGCGAACACGGGGTGCTCCGGTTCGCCTGCGTGGGCCACCAGCCGGCCCTCCCCGTCGCACACCGCCACGTGGCCGAGGTGGACGGACTCCTCGAGGCCGGATCGGAGCACGCGGAGCAGCGTGGCCGGCTCGTTCACTGGCGCCGAGCCTAGCCCACGAGCAGCGCGCTAGCTGATGGCCAGGGAGGGGTCCTCGCGGTACCGGCGGCGAAGCTCGCCCTGGAGCCGGTCGTGCACCTCGATCACGGCGGCCCGGTCCTCGGAGACCTGCCGTTCCTCCGTTCTGAGGCGCTCCACCACGTCGGCCAGGTCGGCGTCCGACAGCGCCCGCGGATCGGAGATGCCGGGGTCCGCCACCAGGCTCTCCACCCGCCGGCGGGCCAGGTGCATCTCTTCCGGCGGCACCAGCAGGCGGAGGACCTCTCCGCGGGAACCCGAGCCGCCCGGCGAGGCCATCGAGGTGGCGAGCTCGTGCACCAGCGACTGGTCGTCGAGCCCGAACGCCTCGCCCTCCCCGGACCGGCGCCGCTGGAGGTGCGAGCCCAGGATGTCCAGGCGGCCCTGCACCAGCCGCCGCAGCAGCGACTGGTACTCCCGCTCGGCCAGGCACTCGTCCCGGCGACGCTTCAGCTCGTCGATGGGAAGCCGGTCGAGGCCCTCGGCGTAGCCGGGGGCCACGATCCGGTCGATCCTTCGCTTGCCGTTCGGCTCGGGCACGGACGACTCCTTCGAGCGGTCACAGGGGCCACCCGCATCCTATCGCCCTGCCGGGCTTCGCTCAGGCGATCAGGCCGACGGTCTCCGCCCCCTGGCTCGGACCGCCCCGGCCGCGGCGGGAAGGGCCACCACCCAGTAGCCGCCTCCGCCACCGCCCGAGCCGCCGCTCGACCCGCCGCCGTAGCCGCCGCTGCTGTGGAAGAATACGAAGTAGACGATGAGGTAGATCACCGCGGCAGCGACGGCGTAGATAGCCAGCCACTTCCTCCAGCTGCCGCGATATCCGGTCCGCTGCTCGGCCATGCGAGCACCTCCTCGGATCGGGGGACGCCATCTGGTACTACGGCCGGGAGGTAGCCCGGGTTCACTCGCCAGCGCGGGCCGGGGCGACTGGCAGCGCGATCGCTAGAACGAGAAGTTGCAGTTCTCGCAGCGCCACCCTCCGGTGGGGCCGATGGCGCTGTGGCCGCCGCACCGGGAGCACCGGCGGCACCGTCCGCCGCTGCCGCAGGCCACCGGCCCGGTCGTGGTTCCCGGCTCGTCCCACGTCGTCATGCCCTCGGCGGGCCGGGGGAGCTGGATCGACAGCAGGTACATGGGCTCGTCGCCGGAGAGGAACCCGTGCGGGTGGGTCGCCCCCCGGCCAACCACGACGCCTGTCGACAGCGGCACCGGCGTGGGGCCGAACTTCGCCTGGCCCGCGCCGCCCAGGACCACCACCCACTCCTCGGAGTCCGGGTGCGAATGCGCGTAGGCGACCTGGTTGGGGGCGAAGGCCTGGAGCGACACGTAGTAGTCGGGCCCGGTCTGGATGGCGACCCGCCGGAACCCGGTCGGGCACAGCTCGGCCAGATCCTTCGGGTGGGCCCCGAACACCCCCAGGTTGTCCAGGACCTCCGCCAGGTCACCGATCGCATGGGTCACGGATCGGAGTAAACCGCCGAACTTCGGGACGACGCAAGTGAATCTCAGAGGAGCTTGAGCAGGTCGACATCTCTGATCTCGTATCCGACGCGCTCGTAGAAGCGCGTGGCGGCCCGATTGGCCGCGAACAGCTCGATCCGTACGACGTCGCACCGGCTCTCACGGAGGTGCTCCTCCAGTGCTTCGAGAAGCGCCAATCCGAGGCTCCGGCCGCGTCGGCGAGGTTCCACGTAGAGTTCCGTGATCCGACCTGTCACTCCGGCTGGGACCTCGACGAGCTCCCGCCCCGAGCGCTCATGAAGGTTCGCGGCCCCGAAGGCGACGACTCGGCCGGCGGCTTCGGCAACGAATACCCGACTGGCTTCCTGGAGCATGGCCGCGACCAGCGCTTCCCCGTATCCGTCGATCCGAATGAGGCGCCTCACCGGGTCCATGGCCGCCAGTTCCTCGCCGAAAGCGTCCATGTGGGCAACCAGAGCGGCCCGGTCGTTCTCGCGGTATTCGCGAACGAGGCGCCGAGCTCGTCGACGCCGTGCCTGAAGTCTGCGCCAGTCCGCTGTGGCGGCCAGAACCCGCTCGGGAGGACTCATCGCCAGACGCTCGCGGATGGCAGCCCAATCGATCTCGGCCTCGCCGGGGACGTCGACCGGCTCGAGCTCCATGCGGCACGGCCGAAGGAGCCGCTCCAGCGTATCGACTGTGGGCGACACGCGGCCGCGCTCGATACGCGAGATGGAGGGCTGGGGAATCCGGGAACGGCGGGCGAGCTCGCGCTGCGACAGGCCCGCCCGGCGTCTGGCCATGTTCAGGATTCGTGCCGCGTTCACGCACGAATGATAGCTGATGCGTGCTCGTTCACGCACCGAGGAGGCGGGCGATGATGTCCTTCATGACCTCGGTGGCGCCGCCGCCGATGGGGCCGAGACGGGCGTCGCGCCAGGCTCGCTGGACGGGGAACTCCATCATGTAGCCGTAGCCGCCGTGGATCTGGAGGGCCTCGTCGGCGACCTTCCAGGCCAGCTCGGCCGAATACCACTTGGCCATGGACACCGCCATGGTGGCGTCCTCGCCGGCCACCATAGTCCGCAGGGCGTGGTAGGTAAGCGAGCGTGCGGCCTCGATCTCGGTGGCCAGGTCGGCGAACCGGTGCCGCCACACCTGGAACTTCCCCACCGGCCGGCCGAAGGCCTGGCGGTCGCTCCCGTAGTCGATGCCGAGCTGAAGCGTGCGTTCCGCTCCGGACACCGCGGCCAGCGCCATGACCAGCCGCTCCCACTGGAAGTTGGCCATGATGCAGTAGAAACCGCGCCCGGCCTCGCCCAGGCGCTGGGAATCGGGAACCCGCACGCCGTCGAGGGCGAGCTCGCCGGTGTGCGACGTGCGCCACCCCACCGTCTCGATGCGCGCGCTCGAGAACCCCGGCGCGTCGGCTTCCACCACGAACAGGGTCAGGCCGCGATGGCCGGCGTCGGGGTCGGTCTTCGTCGCCACCACCGCGAAGTCGGCGATCGAGCCGTTGGTGATGAACGTCTTGCGGCCCGTGAGGACCCAGTCGTCGCCGTCGCGGACGGCCCGGGTCTGGATGCCGCCCACGTCCGAACCGGCGCCGGGCTCCGTTACCGCCAGGGCGCCGATGGCCCGGCCGGCCACCGCGGGCACCAGCCACCGCTGGCGCTGCTCCTCGGTCCCGAACCGGTACACGTAGTACGGCCCCAGGTCCTTGTGGGCCCCTAGCGCCGCGGCCACGCCTCCCGAGCCGCAGCGGGCCAGCTCCTCGGTGATCACGGCGTCGGCGACGAGGTCGGGTCCCGTGCCGCCGTAGGACTCCTCGACCTTTGCCCCGAACAGCCCGAGATCCCCGGCCTGGCGGACGACCTGCCGAACGGGGAAGTCGCCGTCGCGCTCCCATTCCTCGGCGAACGGCGCCAGCTCGCTCGAGACGAAGTCGCGCACCAACGCACGGAGCTGGTCGTGGTCCTCCGTGAACAGCCCGAAGCGCGGGATGTCGTGGAAGCGGCTACGGGGCGAACTGGATGCCACCGGCCGTCCCCATCAGCTTCGAGATGACCTCGCGCATGACCTCGTCGGTCCCGGCGCCGATCCGCAGCAGGCGGGTGTCCCGCCAGGCCCGCTGGACCCAGGAGTCCGCGGAGTACCCGTAGCCCCCGTGGACCTGGAGGCACTCGTTCATCACCTTGTTCACCACGACGCCCGAGTACAGCTTGGCCATCGAGATCTGCTTCACGGGGTACTCGCCGCGCTCCCACGCCAAGGCGGTGTCGTACGTGAGCTGGCGCGCCGCCTCCAGCTCCGTGGCCATCTCCGCGAAGCGGTGCTTGATGACCTGGAAGTCGGCGATGGAATGGCCGAACGCGCGTCGCTCCTTCGCGTACTCGAGGGTCCGCTGCATTGCCAGCCACGCGCCCGCCACCGAGCCCGCCACGCCGATCAGCCGCTCGCCCTGGAGCTCCCACATGATCTGGTAGAAGCCCTTGCCCTCCGTCCCCAGCAGCGCATCGCCGGGCACGCGCACGTCGTCCAGCACCAGCTCCGCGGTGTCGGACGAACACATGCCCAGCTTGTCGAGCTTCCGGGAGACCCCGTAGCCGGGCGTCGAGGTGTCCACCAGGAACAGGGAGAACCCGTCGTAGCCGGCCGGCTTGTCCGTCCGGGTCACCAGCAGGCAGAAGTCCGCCCGGACGCCGTTGGTGATGAACATCTTCCGACCGTTGATCACCCAGCCATCCCCGTCGCGGACCGCCGACGTCTCGATCGCGGCGACGTCGGAGCCGGCGTTCGGCTCCGTGATCCCGAGACAGGCGATCTTCTCGCCCCGGATGGCGGGGACCAGATAGCGCTTCTTCTGCTCCTCGGTGCCGTAGCGGTGGATCGGCGGCGTGGCCATCTCGGACTGGACGGCGATGGCCATCCCGACGCCGCCGGAGCCGCCCCGGGCCAGCTCCTCGGCCAGCACGATGGCGTGGCCCCAGTCCCCGCCCTGGCCGCCGTACTCGGCCGGATAGCGCAACCCGAGCAGCCCCAGGTCGCCCATCCGCTCGAACACCGAGTTCGGGAACTCGCCCTCGCGCTCCCACTCCACCGCGTGCGGCGCGATCTCGTTCTCCACGAACGTGCGAACGCCGGCGCGGAGCTCCTCGTGCTCGGGGGTGAACAGGGGGTGGAGCATGCCGATCGCGACTCTACCGCACGACTGACCGCCGGTCAGCCGCGGGCTTCGAGCTTCGTCAGTTGGGCGCGTGCACGGTCCGCGAGCAGCGTCGCGCCCTTTCGCTCGTACATGGCGATCGCCTGACGCACGTGTCCCGCGGCCTCGACCCGTCTGTCCGCCGCGCCGAGCGCCTCCGCCAGCGCGGCCAGCACGCCGGCGTGCTCCACCACGTAGTCGCTGCGTTCCACGATGGCCAGGGAATCCCGCAGCATGGCCTCCGCCTCCTCGTGGAGGCCCTGGCGGGACAGGATGAGCCCGTGCACCCGCCGCCACAGCTGCTGCGTCGCGAAATCGTCCTCCTGCCCGAGATCCCGTGCCATCTCGATGTACCGGGATGCTTCGTCGGGCCTCCCCAGCGACAGCAACGTGTCGGCGAGATATCCGGCGGCGGTCGAGAGGAACCCGGTCTCACCCATCGCCACGAGATCATCCACGCCTGCATGTTGGAGCCGCTCGGCCGCATCGAGGTCCCCGGCCAGCTTGAACACCTCGCCGACGACCATGGCCTTGGCCGAGGCCACCTGGAGCCGGTTCCCGATGTCCTGCAGGATACGAAGGGACTCGGTGGCCAGCGCTCGGGCCTCATCCGCCCGTCCGGTGATGGCGGCCAGGTAGGAGCGGAGCCCGAGCGCGAAGGCCTCCAGCCGCTGCGTGCCCTGAAGCTCCCCGGCTGCGCGCTCGGCTTCACCGACCGGCGTGGGGCCCCACACCAGTGGACCGAAAAAAAGGGCCAGGCTGTCCATCTCCAGCCTGCGATCGCCGGCGGCACGGGCGAGCGCCAGGGCTCGGTCCATGGCTTCCAGGGCCTCTGCGCACGATCCCAGAAAGAACAACAGCAGCCCCTTCCGGTTCCACACGAGGCCCCTGCCCGATACGTCTCCGATCGCGTCGAGCTCCCGGTCGGCCTGCTCGAGCAATGGCAGGGCCGACGCCTGGCTGCCGCTTGGGTCCATGGACATGTCCAGGAATGCGCGGAGGATCCGGGCGCGCCACCCGAGCCCGACGTCGCCCAGGGCTTCCGCGACCCGGTCGGCCTCGTCGAGTGCCTCGACGCCAGTGGCAAGGTCGCCATGTTCCACGCGCGCCTCGATGAGATCGGGCAGGAGCCAGGCCCGGAACTCGGAGTGGTTCGGCAACAGCCCCACGGCACGCCCGAGAAGGCTCGCCGCCGCCGTCATGTCCCCCCGAGCTAGCGCGCGGCGTCCCGCGGCCGCCAGCCGTTCGGCTGCCCGTTCACCCAGGGCCCGCGTGGAGTCGTCCGGCGGCCCCAGCTCGAACCGGTACCGGACGGCCTCCTCCAGGTGGTAGGCCAGGATCTCCTCGTACTCCACGACCCGGTCGCCGGTCACTCGTTCCAGCCAGCCCGCGAATCGCTCGTGGAGATCGGCCCGCGTCTCCTTCGGCATGGAGTCGTACGCTGCGTCGCGGATCAGGAGGTGGCGGAACCGGAAGGCGTCGTCGCCAGCGAAGGCCGAGTGCCCAGGGCGGATGAGCTCCTTTCGAACGAGCGCCATGAGGTTCGCGGGAACGACCGGGCGAAGGGGTTCCGGCGAGAGCTCCACCACCGCACCCCGCCAGAACTCCTTGCCCACCACCGAGGCCCGCTCGATCACGGTCCGCTGATCGGGATCGAGCCGGTCCAGCCGAGCTGCCAGGAGGGCCTGGATGGTCGGGGGAACTGACACGGTGGACAGATCCCCGGCGGGAGCCCATGCCCGGTCTTCCCGAACCAGGAGGCCCTCGTCGATGAGCATGCCGAGCATCTCCTCGACGAACAGGGGGTTTCCCTCCGCGGCCTCCGTGATTCGCTCGCCCACCTCGGCCGGGAGGTCTGCCGCGCCGACCAGGTTGTGGACGAGCGTTGACGCGTCCTCCGCGGACAGCGGCTCGAGCAGGATCGAGGACGAGTTCATCTTGCCGCCGCCCCAGGCCGGACGGGCGTCGAGCAGCTCCGGGCGGGCCAGGCACACCAGCAGGATGGGGGCGTCCCGCGACCAGTCGGAGATGTGCTCGACGAGATCCAGGAAGGTGGCCTCCCCCCAGTGGACGTCGTCGAGGACCAGCACGACGGGACGGCTTCGGGCCAGGGCCTCGAACAGCGAGCGGATGGCCCAGAACGTCTCCTCGGGGACGGCGGAGTCGGCGATGAGGCCGAGCACTTGCGCCACGTGGTCGGCCACCACCTGCCCGTGCTCCTCGGAGGCCACGAGCTCCGCGATGCGCTCCCTGGCCCGTTCCGGCGTATCGCCGTCCTCGATCCCCGCGGCCTGCTTGACGGCCTCGGCCACCGGCCAGAAGGTGATGCCCTCGCCGTAGGGGAGACACCGGCCCCGCAGCACGGTGCCGCGCTCGCCCACCCGCCCCAGGAACTCCGCCACGAGCCGGGACTTCCCCACGCCGGCCGATCCAAGGATGGTGAACAGGTGGCACGAGCGCTCGGAGACCGCCCGGTCGAACGCCTGGAGCAGCAGGTTGAGCTCGCGGTCCCGCCCCACCATCGGTGAGTCCAGGCGGCGGGCATGGCCGAGCGCGGTGGGATGGGCCTCGAGCAGCCGGTACGCCGGCACCGGCTCGGCCTTTCCTTTCGCCGCGACGGGCTCGACCGGCTCGGCCACGACGGCATCGCGGACCAGGCCGTAGGTCGGTTCGCCGATCAGCACGTGCCCCGGCGGGGCGGCCTGCTCCAGACGGGCGGCCGTGTTCACGGCGTCGCCGGTGACCAGGGTCTGCCCGGCCGCGGGGTCTCCCGCAACCACCTCGCCCGTGTTCACGCCGGTTCGGGCGACGATGGTCACCCCGAGGTCACGTTCGACCTCCTTGTTCATGGCGGCGAGGGCCTCTCGCATCTCGACCGCCGCCCGGCAGGCCCGCAGAGCGTCGTCCTCGTGCAGGACGGGGATCCCGAACACCGCCATCACGGCGTCCCCGATGAACTTCTCCACGGTGCCCCCGTGCCGTTCCAGGACGGCCTTCATCTCGGCGAAGTACCGCGACATCAGCCGCCGGAGCGTCTCGGGATCCAGGCGCTCACCGAGTTGGGTGGACCCGGTGACGTCCGAGAACACCACCGTGACGGTCTTGCGTGTGTCGCGGGGGGGAGCCGGTCCGGCCTGAAGCGCCGCCCCACAGTTCAGGCAGAACCGAGCCCGCTCGGGGTTGTCCTCACCACACAAGATGCACACCGACATCGGCAGAAGTCTAGGGCTCAGCCTGAGCAGTCTTGAACGGAGTGGCGGGCCGGGCAGTCAGGTGACCAGTCGAAGACCTTCCACCCGCTGGAAGTGCCGGAGGTTGCGAGTGGCGAGCGGAAGGTCGAATCGCAGGCACACCCCCGCCTGGAGGGCGTCCTTCACGCCGATGTCCGCTCCCAGTGAACGGAGCCGCGTGAATACCTCTCCGGCCCGCAAGGCAGCAAGCGTGTCGAGGGGCAAGGTTCGGCGGCCCAGCAGCGCCGACATCCGGTCTGCCCGCCGCAGGAAATCTGCGCCGACCCTGACCTCGAAGGCGGTCACCGCAGTGAGGCGAAGCCGACCCTCCTTGACCAGCTCCCGAACGAGCGGCAGGCCTTCACCGCTCCCACGAAGGAAGTCGATGACGAGATCCGTATCCGCAACTACGAGGCGCTCGGCCACGTGGCCCAGGCGTCCTTGATGCGCCGCTCGACCTCGGCCGCCTCCTCCTCCGTAAGGCTTCCTTCGAGAGCCAGCGCGGCCTCCGTCTCGTCCGGGGTCAGTGTGGCCAGATACGAATCGATGGCATCCCTGACCAGGGGTGAGAAACCCCTCAGCCCGCGGCGGGCGGCAAGGGCGGTGAGGGCCAAGCGCTGCTCCTGGGTGATCTCGACGGTCGTTCGCATGCATCTGCACTCTAGCATGCAAAGTCAGCGCGCCGCACGGAACGCTTGCAGGCGGGGTCGCGGGGGCGGTGGGGGGACCGCGGAGGAACGCGGTGCGGAGCCGAAGGGACCGCACGGCGTCCCCCGCTCGCGTTCCGGGAGCGGTGGGCCCCGGGCCCCCGCGGCAGCCGCCGACACGGCCGGGCAGCACGGTTCCAGGCTCTTGGGCTTGTGCGAGCGGAGGCGGAGTCGAGGCGAGCGAGCGCCAGCGAGCGAGACCGAGCGCAGCCGGAGCGCGTTCGCGAGCGAAGCGAGCTACTCCAACGTTACGCGCGCATGGCCGCGATCAGGATCTCCGCGACCTCGGGCCGGCTGAACTCCGGCGGGGGCTTCTCGCCGTTGCGGAGCATCTCGCGGACCTTGGTGCCGGACAGGATGACCCGGACGGTGTCGTCGTGGGGACAGGTCTTCGGCGACGCCATCCCCTCGCAGGTCAGGCAGTAGAACGAGTGCTCGAAGAACAGGGGCGTGATCCCGAGCTCGTCGGGGTCGAAGCGCTCGAAGATCCTCTGCGCGTCGTAGGTTCCGTAGTACGAGCCCACCCCGGCGTGGTCGCGCCCCACGATGAAGTGGGTGCAGCCGTAGTTCTTGCGGCAGATGGCGTGCCAGATGGCTTCCTTCGGGCCCGCGTAGCGCATGGCCGCCGGGAACACGCTCATCATGGCCCGGTCCTTTGGGTAGTAGTTCTCGAACAGGATCTCGTAGCAGCGCATCCGGACCTCGGCGGGGACGTCGTCGTCCTTGGTGGCGCCGACCAGCGGGTGCAGCAACAGCCCGTCCACGATCTCCAGGGCGCATTTCTGGATGTACTCGTGCGCGCGGTGGACGGGGTTGCGGGTCTGGAACCCCACCACCCGCTTCCATCCCCGCGCCCGGAACGCGGCGCGGGTCTCGCGCGGCTTCAGCCGGTACTGGTGGAACGTGTGGTGCTCGGGGAGCCGCAGCGCCCTCACCTCGCCGGCCAGGCACCAGTCCCCGGCCTGATGCAGCGCCTTCACGCCGGGGTGCTCGAGGTCTTCGGTCCCGAACACGGCCTCCGCCTCCGCCTCCCGGTCCCGGCGGAACACCTCCTGGACCTCGAGCACGGCGAGCGGCGCCGCACCCTCCCGGGCCACCAGCGCGACCGCGTCGGCCCGGCCCACTCGCTTCAGCTCATCCTCGCTCACGGAGAGGGTCACCGGGATGGACCAGGGCAGGCCCGAGGTGAGGTGCATGGTCTCCAGGATGGAGCGGTAGTCCTTCTCGCCCTGGAAGCCGGTGAGAGGACTGAGGGCGCCCACGGTGAGCATCTCCAGGTCGGAGAGCTCGCGCTGGCCGACGTGCACCTTCGGGTAATGCTGCGAGTCCCGGGCCACTGATTCGGCGTCCGCTCCGGTGACCAGGAGGTCCACCAGGGTCCCTCCGTGAGGCGCGATGGTGTCCTGCTCGAGCATGCGTTGGCCTTTCGAGTCGGTCGGGATGGGGCCCTAGCATAGAGGCTCGGGTGGCGGGCCCGGCGGCCGGGCATGCTCCTGAAGAGCGCCGGGTATACTCCCGCGACCGAACCGGACCGGACCCTGCCCAGCCCGGGTCCCATGTCCCCCGACCAGGAGACCCTGCGTGCCGCCACCCCTTCCCGAAGAACTCGTCCGCTCGGTGAACGAGCGCTTCGAACGGACGGAGCCCCGCGACATCCTGTCCTGGCTGCTCCGTGACTCGGGATTGGAACGCGTGGCGGTGGCGTCCTCGTTCCAGGCCGAGGGAACGTGCGTGATGGACATGGCCGTGGCCATCCGGCCGGACATCCCGGTGCTGTTCCTGGAGACGGGGTTCCACTTCGCGGAGACGCTGGCGTTCAAGGAGCAGCTCACCGAGCGGCTGGGGCTGAACGTGATCGAGCTGATCGGCGACCACACGGTCGAGTCGCAGGCCGAGGAATTCGGGGAACGGCTCTACGAGTCCGACCCCGCGACCTGCTGCGACCTGAACAAGGTGGTCCCGTTCACCCGCGCGCTGCACCAGCGCGACGCGTGGGTCACCGCGCTCCGCCGCGACTCCTCGCCCACGCGGGCGGCGACGCCGATCCTGGAGCAGTACCGGATGGACCCGGACACGTGGATGGTGAAGGTCAACCCGCTGGCCACGTGGACCCGCCACCAGGTGTGGACCTACCTCGCGGAGCGGAACCTCCCCCACAACCCGCTGTACGACCTGGGCTATGCGCAGATCGGCTGCGCGCCGTGCACGCGGATGGTCCTGCCCGGCGAGCACGAGCGGGACGGCCGGTGGGACGGCTCCCAGAAGGTCGAGTGCGGCATCCACGTCCACGAGACCGCCCGCCAGAGTCTGCTCGCGGCCGGCCGGAGCGACGCGTAGCACGCGAGGCCTGACGCGGCTGATGATCGCCAGGCTGTGGCGAGGGGCGACCAGGGCGGCTGACGCGGAAGCCTACGTTCGCTATCTGGAGGGGACGGGGCTGAAGGACTATCGGGAAACGCCCGGGAACCTCGGCGCATTCGTCCTGTGGCGAGTGGTGGGCGACCGGGCCGAGTTCCTCACGCTGAGCCTGTGGGAGTCACGCGAGGCGATCAAGGGATTCGCCGGCGACGACATCGATCGGGCCGTGTTCTATCCGGAGGACGATCGGTTCCTGATCGATCGAGACCTCACGGTCACGCACTTCGAAGCCGTCGGTCGATAGTCCCCGTTGACGGTGCCACCCGCGTGCCATCGCGGGACGGCTGCAGGACGACCTCCGCTCGGCCGGGAAGACCGAGCTCCACCGATGTTGCCGGAAGGAACGCACCTCACACGGATCACGGCCCCGAGCGAACCACCCGTCCGAAATGCGGGTTGGGGGAAGTCGCTGGAGGGCGACGGCTCCCGTCGAAACGCGCGATCCAGGTCAGGGCTTGATGTTCTGGTTTAGGTGGAAGACGTTGTCCGGGTCGTACTTCCTCTTGATGTCCACCAGCCGTTCGTAGTTGCCGCGGTAGTTGGCCTTGATCCTGCCCTGATCGTCATCCGCCATGAACCCGATGTAGCCGCCCTCCTCCGACTGAGGCGCCGAGGCGTCGGAGTAGTCCCGAACCCACCTGATGTTGGCCTCGTTGTCGGCGGGATCGGGCCATGCGCCGGCGATGACGGATGCGAACGTGGCGTCCCGGTAGGAGAACGCCGTGGCATCTGGCGCAACTCTGCTCACCGCTCCGTTGATCGAGTACAGGTGCATTGTGGAGTTCACCGTCGGCACCTTCGGCCCGTGTTCGAGGTGGGCCTCGATCGCCCCGTCCGTTACTTCCTTCGAGAAGTTCCCCTTCCAATACTGCTGCAGACCAGGTGGCAGCAGGCCGTCGAACGCGCTGGCGAACACGGGGTACGGCATCGGGCCCACCATCTCGGCCGCGATCGGCGCCACGTCACGGATCGGCTGGATCGCGCGTTCTCCCTCCTCCAGTGGCCCCGCCCAGCAGGCCACCATGGCGATGAACGTCTTCCCGTGCAGCTCCTCAGGGATGAACGGCAACGGAGGGGCGATCTGGAACGCGGGAAACAGCCCGAGCTGCTCGGGCGCATCCACGATGAAGTCCCGGTAGAACCGGAACACGTCGCCGGCCCGGTCCAGGTCGAAGAACATCAGGCCGACGAAGACGTCCTTGATGTGATGGAGGCGGAACTCGAAGGACGTCACAACGCCGAAGTTGCCTCCACCCCCGCGAATGGCCCAGAACAGGTCGTCATTCTCCTGTTCGCTGGCGATCAGGAATCGGCCGTCCGCCGTCACCACGTCGGCCGACAGCAGATTGTCGATGGCCAGGCCGAGCCCCCGGGCAAGGTGTCCCATCCCGCCGTTGAGCGTGAGGCCGCCCACGCCGGTGGTGGAGATGAGTCCCCCCGTCGAGGCCAGGCCGAAAGCATAGGTCGCCGTGTGGTAGTCCCCCCAGGTCGCCCCGCCCTCCACCCGTGCCGTGCGGTTCGCCGGGTCGACCCTGACGCCACGCATGCGGGACAGGTCGATGACGACGCCTCCGTCGTTCGTACCGTAGCCGGGGACGCTGTGCCCACCCCCTCGAACGGAGAGGTCCGCGCCGCCTTCACGGGCGAAGTTCACGGCGGCCATCACGTCGCCGGCGTGCACGGGCCGGACCACGACGGCCGGCCGCCGGTCGATCAAGGCGTTGTAGACCGTGCGGGCCTCCTCGTACCCGGGGTCCTCGGGGATGATGACCTCTCCCCGAACATGCTCACGCAGTTCCTCGATGCTGCCCACGGTTCCCCCTCCTTGGTCTCTCGGCTCGTCCCTAGAGAGTTCGGGCGAAACTGTATCCTTGCCGATTTCGGCGGTCGAACGCTCGATCGCCGCTGCTGTTCAAGGGACATTGGCGGGCCGCGCTGCGCGCTGTTCTCCGTGATGCACGAGTCAACCGTTCATGCACACTGTCCTCAACGCGGAGAGCCTGCCGAGGTGGAGGAGGTACCCCATCGGCACCGTAGAACCCTTCTCGCGCCGGCGCATAATCAACTTACGCCTCCCGGGGGTTCATGCATACGTCATGGACGAACCGCTCCGCCTCGTGCCCGACCTCCTGGATGAAGCTCCGGCCACGGCGACGGCGACGCGGAGCCTGGAGTTCGAGGACCTGGTCGAGGCCGAGCACGGCGGGCTGTACGGGGCGCTGTGCCTGATCACCAGGGACCGCCCCGAGGCCCAGGACATCATGCAGGAGGCGTTCCTCAAGGTGTGGGAGCGGTGGGACCGGGTCGGGGTCATGGAGGATCCGGCCGGCTACCTGTACCGGACGGCGCTGAACCTGTACCGCAAGCGAACCCGGCGGGCGGCCCTGGCCATCCGCCGGGCGGTCGGGCTGGGGCCCCGCCCCGACGAGCTGGGGGAGGTGGAGGCCCGGGACGCCTTGGTGCGGGCCCTCGCCGCGCTGACCCCCCGGCAACGGGCCAGCGTGGTGCTGGTGGACCTCCTGGACTACACCTCGGAGGAGGCTGCCCGGGTCATGGGGATCAAGGCCGCCACGGTGCGGGTCCTGGCCTCGCAGGGACGGGCCGCCCTCAAGCGAAACGCGGGTGAACGCGATGAGTGACACCAAGGCGCTGCTGGAGCGGGCCCGGCGACAGTTCCCGGCCGAAGGCGATGTGATGGACGCGCTCGTCCGCCGGCGGGACCGGAAGCGCCGGAACCGGCGGGTGGGCTCGGCGGTGGTGGCTCTCGTGATGGTAGGGGCGGTGGCGGTGGCGCTTGGGGAGGCGTTCCTTGCGGGGAAGGGGAAGCCGGCTTACGAGCCGACACCGAGCCCCAGCGCAACCGTCGCGAGTACGACCGGAGCGGTGGTGGTTGGTCTGGATGGCACGGTGAGAGCCCACCTGCCCAACATCCCGTCCTACGCATCGTCTCTGGTAATGGCTCCCGACGGGCGCACCATCGCATTCTCCACCGGCAGTCGTATCGGCGTCGTCGGGATCGATGGGACCCACCTGCGCTTCCTGACCAGGCTGTTCTCCCGGTCGGATGGCCCGGGGTCCGGGGACATCTCGTTCCTCTCGTGGTCGCCCGACGGTTCTCGGATCGCCTTCATCCTGAACAGGGGCTTCGGGGGGCAGGTGTCGGTGGTGGACGCCGACGGCTCACACCTGGCCCGGCTCACCTTTGACGACGAACAGGACGAGTGGCCCTCCTGGTCGCCCGACGGGTCGACGATCGTGTACGCGAACAGCGGCATCACCAGGCTCGACAGCAGCGACAACTCTCCGACCGAGGAGATCTGGACCGTCCCGGCCGACGGGGGAACTCCCACCCGCCTCACCCACAACCACATCTGGGACAACGCGCCCCAGTACTCGCCCGACGGCACCCGGATCGTGTTCAAGCACAACAGGAAGATCTGGATCATGGACGCTGACGGCGGGAACGCGCATCCGCTCCCCAACCAGCCGTGCTGCCGCAACTTCGCCCCGCGATGGTCGCCAGATGGAACGCGCATCGCGGTTCTCACGTACTACGCGAGGCACCCTGCCGCGGACGGCAGCGCACTCCTCACGATCCATGTCGTGGACCTGTCGACGGGAACGGTCACGAGGATCCCCGGGCTGGTGGCCACCATCAGCAACGCGGTGTCCTGGCTGCCCTCGGGAGACGCCCTCCTGGTGAATCGGTACGCGGGGTAGACCCCGCTTCCCGGCAGAGAAGCAGAGAGAGGGGGAAGCATGCACGCACGAAATCGGGTTCTCGCCTGTTTGGTGATCGCGGCCGTGGGCTGGACCTTGGCCGGGGTGTTGCCCGCCCGTGCCACTACGGTCCCAAAGAACGGCCCGATCGTGTTCTACATGGACCGGGGGAACGGTTTGGAGATCTTCTCCATCAGCCACACCGGCCGTGATCTGCGACAACTCACCCACGAGGCCGGGGAGTGGATCGCGACCGCCGCCCAATGGTCTCCGGACGGCCGCCTGATCGCATTCGACATCGACGATCAGAACGGCACCTGTGCGATCGAGTTGATGCATCCCGACGGCAGCGGCCTCCTGAATCTCACGAAGACCCACGGCGGCTGCGACAAGGACCCATCGTTCACGCCGAACGGTCGGCGCATCGTGTTCGTGCGGCAGCCTTGCCTCTCCTGCCGCGAGGCCATCGTGAGCATGAATCTCAAGGGCGGCGACCGCCGCAGAATCATCTACACGCCCCGTGTCCACGGGCGGCTCCTGAACCCGGAAGACCCCAACGTCTCCCCCGACGGCGCCACGCTCGCGTTCGTGGGCGGGTTGTTCGACGAGGCCAACGTCCGGGCCCTGTACACGGTCAAGATGGACGGCACGCATCTCAAGCGCGTCGTCCCGTTCCACTTCCACGTGGGGACGCGGATCGAGTGGGCCCCCAGCGGTGACCGGATCGTGTTCACCGAGTACGAAACTGGCCCGGGAAACACGATGACCGTACGTCCCGACGGGTCCGATCTGGTGGCGGTGACCCACTACCGCGGAGACGTGGGAGCCGGCGGGGCGGTGTATTCGGCCGATGGCCGGTGGATCGTGTTCCGCCTTCAGAGCGACACCCTCCACTCACTGTGGAAGATGCGCCCGGACGGGAGCGACAAGACCCGCCTCAGGAGACTGCCGGCCCGCTTCGGTGGCCTCGACTGGGGTCCGCGACCCACGTGATCGGTGGATAGGGACCGGAGGGAGGGGGTAGATGGCTCGAACCAAGCTCGTGACGGTTGGCCTCACGCTCGCGGTGCTGGCCGGGGTATGGATGGGGACCGGCACCGCCATCGGCGGCACGTCCATTCACGTGGTCTTTGGTCCCGGGGCGCGCCTCGCCTTCCTGGATCAGAACCGCGGGGGGCTGCGCCTGGGCGACTCCGTAGCAGCCCGCGGTCCGCTGTTGGATCCCACCACGAATCAGCAAGTCGGGTCCGCGTACGGCACCTGCTGGGTGGCCCGGACCCTGATCCACAACCACGGGCTGTACAACTGCACCTACCTGTTGAAACTCGCGGGCGGGACGATCATTCTGCAAGGCCTCGATCCTCACGGTCCGGGTTCCTCACCCTTCGCGGTGATGGGAGGGTCGGGCATCTACAAGGACGCGAGTGGGGACGCCGTGTTCACCGACTCCACGACGGCCACGGACATGCAGATCACCCTGACCAACTGAGGGCATCCAGCCGGCGCCTACACGTTCGTCCGTCTTCGTTCGTTACTCCTTCGATATGGGCGAGGTGGCCGAGCGCGAGGCCGAATGGAACGATGCCGGGGGCGCCGATGACGGACGAGCCGGCATCCTTCGACGAGTTCTTCGACCTGGAACGCGATCGACTGTTCCGGGGGATGTGCCTGAGCTGGGCTTGCTCGGCAAGGTGACGGCGGGCCCCGGGTCAGTGGAGTCCGATCCGGGGCCCGCCGTCTCCTTCCGTGCTATCGAGCAGCGTTCAAGCGCGTGAACCCCGCTTCGTGCACGGGCATCTTGATCACGGTGACGCCGGGGGTCTCCCACTCGGACAGCGTCTTCGCCAGCGAGTCGGACATTGGGCCGTAGTACTGCTCGCTGACGATGGCGTCGATGACGTCGAACGCGCCGCTCAGGTGCTCGGCGATCAGCTGCATGTGGAACTCCATCGACGCCGAGTCCGGATGGACCTGCACGACGCTGGCCGTCCGGCCCTCCGCGTCGAAGTAGACGTGGAACGCGATGAGTCGCGGCTCGTTCGTCTCGATGAAGTCGACATGCTCGGCCAGCCACTTCCTCGCTTCCTCGAACTTCCCCGGCTTGATGGTCCACGTTCCGACGTAGACGAACGGCTCGGTCATTTCGGACCCTCCTCTCGTGGTGCTCCGTCCTGTCCCGGGACCTTTCGAGCCAGATGCTGAAGGGCGCCGCTAACGAATCGCTAACGACGGTCCGCGAACGGCCGCGTGCTACCGTCTGGGCCTTCCGGGACGGGGATGGCGAGGGTGGAATTCCGGATCCTGGGACCGCTGGAGGTCCTCGACGCGGGACGGCGCATCGAGCTGCCCGCCGGCCGGGGCCGCGCGCTGCTGGCGCTCCTGGTCCTGCACGCCGGGTCGGTGGTCGCCGCCGAGCGGCTGATCGACGAGCTGTGGGGCGAGCGCCCGCCGCCCACCGCGAGCACCGTCGTGCAGGGGCTCGTCTCGAGGCTCCGGAAGCTGCTCGAGCCGGGCCGCCGCCGGGGCGACCCGACCGGGGTCCTGGAGACGGTCGGGCCCGGCTACCGGCTGGCGGTCGATCCCGACACCGTCGACGCGAACCGCTTCACGCGGCTCCTCGACCAGGCTCGCCTCGCGGCCGGCGAACCGCGCTCCGCCATGCTGGCCGAGGCGCTGCGCCTGTGGCGCGGGCCCGCGCTGGCCGACTTCACGTACGAGCCCTTCGCGCAACGAGCGATCGCCGCGCTGGAGGAGCTCCGGCTGGGGGCGATGGAGGATCGCATCGACGCCGACCTCGCGCTCGGACGGCACCACGAGCTGGTCGCCGAGATCGAGGGGCTGGTGGCCGAGCACCCGTTCCGTGAGCGCCTTCGCGGCCAGCTGATGCTGGCCCTCTACCGATCGGGCCGGCAGGCCGACGCGCTGGCCGCGTTCCGGGCGGCGCGCGACGCACTGGTCGAGGAGCTCGGCATCGAACCCGGCCCGGCACTGCGCGACCTGGAGGTGGCGATCCTCCAGCAGGATCGGGCGCTCGATGTGCCCGCGTCGGCCGCGCAGCCGGCGTCGCCCGAGCCGGCCTCGGGTGAGCACTGGCTGCCCCGGGAGCGGCGGACGGTCACGGTCCTGTTCGCCGACCTCGGCCCGACGGTCGATGCGGATCCCGAGGCCCGGCGCGCCGCCGTCAGGGACTCGCTCGACGCCGCGGCCGGCGTGCTCCGCCGGCACGGCGGACGGGTCGAGGAGGTCGTGGGCAACCTGCTGGTGGGGTTCTTCGGAATCCCGGTGGCGCACGAGGACGACGCGAGGCGTGCCGTCCGCGCCGCGGTCGAGCTCCGCACGGCGGCGTCTTCGCGATGCCGTGTCGGGGTGGAGACCGGCGAGGTGGTGGTCGGAACCGCAGGGTCGCTCGCGGCTCCTGCGTCCGGGCCGGTGCTGACAGTGGCCGCGCGTCTGCAGCGGGCCGCCGGAGACGGCGAGGTGCTCGTCGGTCCGGCCACCCTTCGCCTGGTCCGCGGAGCGGTAGTGGTGCAGGCTGCCGGCTCCGTGGACGCCTGGCGGGTGCTGGACGTGGTCGCCGGCGCGCTGTCGATCGACCGCCGCTTCGACGCGCCGATGGTCGGGAGGGTCGCGGAGCTCACCCGTCTGCGTTCAGCGTTCGCGTCGGCGACCCGCACGAGGACGGCGCACCGGCTCACCGTCCTCGGCGATGCCGGGATCGGGAAATCGAGGCTGTCACGCGCGTTCGCCGAGTCGGTTGGTGCGGGTGCGCGCATCATCACCGGCCGCTGCCCGGCGTACGGCGAGGGGATCTCGTTCCTGCCGCTGCGCGAGGCCGTGCTCGACGCCGCCGGGCCGGACGGATGGCCCGGGCTGGCGGAGCGGCTCGCCGGCGAAGAGGACGGAGGGAAGGTCGCCGACCAGGTCGCAGCCACCATCGGGCTGACCCCCCAGGCAAGCAGGCCGGACGAGCTGTTCCCGGCGACCCGGCGGCTCTTCGAGATCCTTGCGGCCGAGCGCCCGCTCGTCGCCGTCTTCGAAGACGTCCATTGGGCGGAGCCGACCCTCCTCGATCTGATCGAGTACCTTTACCAGCGGGCCCGCGGTCCGGTGTTCCTGCTCTGCCTGGCCCGTCCCGACCTCTTGGAGATGCGCCCGGCGTGGAGGGACGGCGCCCTGATCCTCGAGCCGCTCGAGGCTGACGACGTCGAGCAGCTGATCGCCGATCGAGCCGACGCGCTGCCGCCGGAGGCGACGCTCGGCCAGATCGTCGAGGGCGCGCAGGGGAACCCGCTGTTCGCCGAGCAGCTCCTCGCGGCGTACGAGGAGCCCGGTTTCGAGACGATCCCGCCCTCGCTGCGGGGCCTGCTCGCCATGCGGCTCGACCGGCTCGGCCCCGGCGAGCGGGACGTGCTGCGCAGCGCCGCCGTGGTCGGGTCGGACGTCACTGAGGCGGCGCTGTGGGCGCTGGTCCCCGACCATGCGTGGGAATTCGTGGAGCGGCACCTGGAAACGCTGGAGGCCAAGCGGTTCATCGAGCGCAGCGGCACCGCCTTCCGGTTCCATCACGCATTGATCCGGCAGGCGGCGTACCAGAGCATCACCCGCGAGGACCGCGCACGCCTCCACGAGCGCTTCGCGGACTGGCTGGAGAACGAGGCGTCCGAACCGCCGCCCGAGCTCGACGAGATCGTCGGGCACCACCTGCTGCAGGCCGTCGAGCAACGCCGCGCGATCGGGTTCGAAGACGAGATGCTTTGCGTGCGCGCCGGGGAGCGCCTGGCGAACGCGGGCGAGCGTGCATTGGGCCGGGCCGACCCGTCTGCCGCGGAGCATCTGTTGTCGAGTGCCAGATCGATGCTCCCGACCGACCACCCGCGGCGAGCCGTCGTCACGCAGCGCCTGTCCGAGGCGTGCCTGCCGCTCGGACACCACGCGCGATCCCACGAGCTGCTCGACGAGATGATCGTCGCCGCACGAGCCGAGGGCGACCGGTCGTCCGAGCTGTACGCGCGGCTCGAGCGCGCGAGGGTCCAGCTGCTGATCGGACCCGACCCCGTCCCCCTCGAGGCGATCCGCCGGGAAGCCGAGGAGGCGTTCGCACATTTCATCGCCACGGGCGAGGACGCTGGCCTGGCGCAGGCGTCCTACCTCTCGGCCTACGTGCACCAACGCGCCGGAAGAATCACCGCGATGGAGGAACGCCTGCAGGCGAGCCTCGCATCCGCAGACCGGTCGGGGCAGATGCGCGAGATGCTTGCTGCTCGCTGGACGCTGGCAGAGGCGCTCGCGCTCGGGCCCGTTCCGGTGTCGGACTGCATCGACCGGTGCCGGGAGCTGGTCTCGATCCATGGGATCGAGGTTCCGGGCGTGCGGATGGCGCTCGGATTCTTCGCCGCGATGGCCGGGCGCTTCGACGAAGCGCGAGAGATGCACGATCGCGCCAGGCGAATCGTCGAGGAACGGATACGGGTGAAGCGGGTGTTGAAGTTCGTCGCTGTATCCCGAGGGACGATCGAGTCCATGGCCGGCGATCTCCCTGCGGCCGAGCGTGCGTTTCGCGCCTCGCTGGAGATCGACCGCGCGATCGGGGAGGAACGCGACGACTTCTCGCAGACGGCCGCACGGCTCGCGCTGGTGCTCTGTCGGCAAGGCCGAGGCGAAGAGGCGGCCGCGATGGCCGCGCTCAGCGCGGAAGCAGCGCCGTCCGAGAGCGTTGCGGCGCAAGCTCTGTCGAGCGCGGCCCGTGCTCGAGCGGCCGCGGACGCCGGGCTTGCGCGCATGGCCGTCGAGTTGGTGCCGGAAGAGATGCCGAACCTCCGGGCTGATGTCCTCGTCGAGCTCGCGGCGGTACTCCGGGCCGGCGGAGACGAGCATGGGGCGGGGGATGCCGTCGAAGAGGCAGTCGAACTCTACGAGCGCAAGGGGAACCTCGCGGCGATCGCGCTGATCGGCGGATGATCCGTCTCGCTGCCGGCGCCTACGAGCCGGAGCCTTCCAGGAGCCGTTTCAGGTTGGCCAGGAACCCGTCGTTGGACTTGCCGATCTTGCTCGCGATGAGGGGGCTCATCACGCGCATGATCCCGGGGGGGTTGATCTCGACCCGTCGCGTCACCAGCGTCCCCTGCGCGTCGGGTTCGCACATGTTGGTGACCGTCGGGGCCATCCTTCCCATCCGGCCCTGGAACTCGATCAGCCTCCCCGGCTCGAACCGCGAGACGGTCATTGTGCCTTCGGACACACCCATCGAGGGCTTGACCCTGACGTCGAACACCGTCCCCATCTCGACGACGTCGGTGGACGAGTGCACCTCCAGCACGTCGGTGTGCCACGACGGATCGTTCCGGACGTCCGCGATGTGGGCGAACACCTCGGCCGGCGGCCGTGCCACAGAGATCTTCCGTTCGACCTTCATCCCCCACCTCCTCGGACGTCCCCGCTTCTGTTCGCGAAGCTTACTCCGCGTCTCGACCCGGATACGACCGGATCCGAACGGCCCGTCAGGCCTGCCGGGAACGACGAACACCACGTGGGAAACGGTGAACAGGAGCTCACCCACGTCGCCGTCGATCCGGACGTCGCGGTACGCGACGCCGGGAACGACCTCCGGCAGGTTCAGCGAGAGGCTCACGCCGCCGGCGGCGAGCACGAGTGCATGGCCTTCGATCGAGGGTTTGACGGTGAGGGTACCCGGGATGCCGCCTCCGGACACGTTGACCCGGCCGTCGGCCACCTGGACGGTGACGTTCACCCCCTGGCGCTGGAGCGCCGTTGTGATGTCGGCGCCGGTCATGGCCACCGAGCCGTCACCGCTCCGGGCCCGGATCGAGCCCGTGTGCTTCGACAGGAACAGCTGGCTCGGCGAGAACCGGATGTCGCGCAGGTCCAGGGTCGCCGACTGGAACCGCACTCCCTCGGACGAGAACGACGCGGCGTGGACCGTCGCGGACGGGATGTGGCCGGACGCGACCTCCGGGATGAACAGGATGCCGCCGAACGACACGGACGCCGACTTCGACAGATGCAGCGACCGCTGGAACTGCCCGCCCACCCAGGCCTGCGCCCAGAACCGCGCTCCGATGTCCGCCGCCACATACACGATCAGCAGGACGGCCAGTGCAACCAGGAACTTGCGCATGCCGGTCGGCGCCGGTCAGGCCACGATCCAGAGCGCGTCGCGCTCGACCGTCACCGTGAGCCGCTGGCGGGTCCCCAGGTAGTCCCCGTCCACCTGGAGCGGGAAGGGCGAGCGCCCCTCGATGGTGACGACCGACGCGTCGTGGACGTAGTCCATGTCCCGGCGCTTGACGTGCTTCCCGCTCCCGAACAGCTGCGCCACCAGCCGCAGCGCCGACCGGCGCCGGAGCCTCCGAGCCGTCAGCACGTCCAGACCGCCGTCCAGCGTGGCCTGCGGCGTGACCTTCAGGCCCCACCGCTTGTAGTACGTGTACGGGTTGCTCCGCCCGATCAGCACGCTGATGGCCTCGAGCGGGTCCCGGTCGTCGACCCGCACGGTCAGCTCGGGGTCCCGGCCCGCGTACCGCAGCAGCGCGGAGCGGAGCACCGCGGAGAGCGCCGCCCGCTCGTACGCCTCCTTCGAGGGGGCGTGAGCCTGGTCCACCCGGGCCATGGCCTCGGCGTCCAGCCCGATGCCGCAGGCGAACGCGAACCGCCGCCCGCCGGCGTTCCCCACCGGGATCAACCGCCCCCGCCCTTCCAGCGCCCACCCGATCAGCAGGCCGGTGGCCTCGACGGGGTCCTCCGAGATCCCCAGCACCCGGGCCAGGACGTTGGTGGCCCCGCCGGGGATGATCCCGAGGCCCGCGTCGGTTCCGGCCAGCCCGTTGATGGCCTCGTTCAGGGTGCCGTCGCCGGAGAACACCACCACCAGGTCGTAGCCGTCGGCGGCGGCGTCACGGGCCAGCTCCATGGCGTGGCCCCGCCGGGTGGTCTCGTCCACGTCCAGCTTGAAGTCCGCGGCCAGGGCCTTCTCGATCACGTCGAGCTTGGCGCGGGACACCGTGCGGGCCACCGGGTTCACCACCAGCAGGACCCGCTGCGGACGGGGGCGGCCGCTTCCGCCGGAGACCGGTGGCAGCAGCGCGACCTCCTCCGCGACCTCCAGCCGGCGGTCGAACGAGGCCCGCTCGCCACCCACCACGACGGTGCCGGCCCGGGCGATCTCCCCGAACCGCGGGCCGAACTTCTCCTCCAGGGCGTGGACGAGGTCCTCGACGCTGTCGCCGGCGACGTCCACGTGGGACGCGCCCGCCAGCTCCCGCAGCGCGGCGAACAGCCTCACGCCGGCCACGGCACCTCCCACGCGGCGTACAGGAACTGGGCCACCCGCTCCGCGAGCTCCTCCGTGTAGCCATCCTCGGCGTGGCCGAACGGCCGGGCCAGCAGCAGGCGCTTCGGCGAACCGGCCCGGCGGTACAGCCGCCAGGCCTCCTCCTCGTCGAGGAAGTAGCCGATCAGCGCGTTTCCCCAGCTAGTTCAAGGTGTCCGCCCCGCCTGCCGATACTCGGTGTGACGGACGTGTGACGAGCCTGTACACTGACTCCGGGAGAGGAAGGAAGGACCGGGATGGCGTCCATTCAGAAGTACCAGCTTACCCTCGCCAGCGGGAAGACCGAACCTCGGTGGCGGGCGTTTCACCGCGACCTGTCCGGCAAGAACGTCGGCAAGGTGTTCAAGACCAGGCGCGACGCGGACGCCTGGTTGAAGCGGCACGCTGGGACCAAGACCGACAGCGAGGCTGCCAAGCAGTCTCTCGCCGTGGTGTGGCAAGAGGCGCATGACCGGGACTACGCGCCCGCGACCATCGCCATCCACGAGTCGGTCTGGAAGCACGTCGGCCCGTCACTCGGCTCGAAGCGCATCGGCGACATCACCCGCGCCGACGTTGACGCCGCGCTGAAGAAGATCGCCGCGCCCGGCATGCGGAAGAAAGCGCGGAGCGTGCTGTCGGGCGTGCTCTCGTTCGCGATGGCCCAGCCGCATCCGGGCATTGACGCGAACCCGGCGAAGGTCATCAAGCGGGCCACGACGCGGGCCGAGCGGATGCAGGACAGCGCCCGCAGCGGCAGCGCGAAGAAGGCGGACCGCTACCTGACCGAGCCACAACTTGCCGCCCTGGTGGCCGCGACGCCGGAGAACTACAGGTCGCTCGTCCGGCTCATGGCGCGGATGGGACTGAGACCCGGTGAGGCACTCGCCCTCCGGGTCGGCAAGTTCAACCCGCTCAAGCGGACGCTGCTCATCGACGCCAGCTACAACGACGAGACCATGACCAAGACCGGCGAGGCGCGGACGTTGATCCTGCCCGTCGTGGTGGCTGAAGACCTGAAGCGGCACATCAACGAGTTCTCATCGTGGGACCCGAACGCGCTTGTGTTCCCCACCCGCAACGGCGCGATGCTCAACCGTTCCAGCTTCCGGCACCAGTTCGTCCGGTGGAGCGTGAAGGCTGGGGTGAACCACGGCCTCAGCCCCAACCACCTGCGCCATACGGCAGCCGCGTTCGCCATTGGGAACGGAGCCGACGTGTACGGCGTCATGAACCTGCTCGGGCACGCCAGGCCGAGCATCACGCTCGACATCTACGGCTCGCTGTGGGACGGGTCGCTGGAGAAGTTGGCCGACAAGCTCGACGAGGCCATCCGTCAGAGCGAGTCAGCGTGAACGCGGCAGAGCGTCTCGACCGGCTGGTGCCCGACAACTGGCAGCCCGAGCCGGACTGGCCGTGGTCTCCGCTGTGGTCGGAGGCTTGGGTCCCGGACGGCACGGGAGGCGTCGAGCTTGTGATTGCCGACGACGTTGACGCGCTGGCCGATGAGGTCGAGTGGCTGCTCGGCTGAAGGGTGTCGCTTCTGCCCCTACTCGACAGTCTTCGAGCGTCCCTCAATCAAGACGGCTATTCCGCCGATGTCTGACCCAAGCCCATTCCGTCGAGCGAAAGGAGGGTTCGGACATGATGGACGACAACATCACGGCGCAGGGAGCGTTGGGGCGATTCGCTGACCTGACGAAGAAAGCACAGGACACTGACTTCAGCAGGATGGCGAGGATCGCGAGCGAAGTCATCGACGGGCTCGCTGGTGCGGTTAATGTCGCGGACGCGGTGCGCGGGTTCGCCCAGATCGGCATGCTGGCCGTCCTAGACGGGCACTGGGAGGACCCGGACTACGCCTTCGAGCGCTTCAACAAGATCGTCTCGGGACAGGCCTCAGTCCGGCAGGCGCTCAGGCTCGGCTGAGTCCCCTTCGCCCGCGCCGCATGGCAGCGAAAGCAGCAAAGCCCGAGTCGGGCGTAGGCGATTTACGGTCACAGGTGAAAGGGAGGACGGCATGAGTAAGCGAGTCACCATAACGCCTCTGGGCAATGCTCAGTCGGTACGCTCGGACCCAAAGCTCAAGACCATTGCGTTCGAACTCGACGCAGCCCAGACGCAGAAGTTGGCCCAAGCGCTCTCAGTGTACGCGTCGAAGGGTTACGGCACGTTGCTCTGGGCAATGAAGGGCCGTCCCTGGGCGAGCAACAGGAACGCCTACGTCTCGGCGTTGGAGTAGGCGAAGCTGACAGCCTCGGGCATGGAAATGCCCGCCGGTCAAGATCAAGCTCGAAGCGCCGGGGCTGCTCCCGACAACCGCATCAACCATCCCGCCGAAGCGGGGCCAGTCGTCTGTCCCGAGGCCGAGTACCACATGAGGCCATGTGGCCGGAACCTCGGAATCCTTCTCTACGCCCTTCGCTCCCGGAGGATGGTTTGCACGAGCCCGACGAGCACCCGCAGTCGTGCTGACCAGACCGGGAAGAAACGCATCTGAACGCTAATGCCCACTCAGGACACCGCCTCGATGTGCCACTCGTCGCCTGCGACCACCTGGACGATGTGTGATCCGCCGCGAAGGGTGACCTCGCGTTGGGAGTTCGGCTCGACGACGAGCGTCTCATCGGCTCCGGCAGAGTGGGCGCCCGTGTCGAACGCGAACCAAAGCCGGTTCGCGCCGTCAAGATTGGTGAGCGTGAACGTGTGCCGCCGTTCGGTGAACTCGGCGGTTCCCGCACCGGTGCCATGCTTCGAGTATCGGACGGCGCTCATGGGCGGAGCCTCCAAAGAGTGAGTTCAGCAGTCGCATCCAGCGGACCGCCGGAGTCCTGTGCCACCATCATCGTCACTTCTCCAGGGTCTGGAATGAAGAGCAGCGGGAATGCTTGCCCGGCAAGGTCTCCGCCCTGGAACAGTGCAAGGTCAGATGCGGCACCCACATGGAAGTACTCGCCTCCGTTTAGGATGATGCCGCGCTTGCCTGCATGCGCCACGTTTCCCGTCCAGTACACCTTGGCCGAGACGAGGTATTCGCCGCCCGGCGGGAGGATGATCTCGCCTCCATTGATCGTGATGCCAATTTCATCAAAGATGTCCTCGGGATTCGTGTCCCAGATGATGAAGTTGGCCACACCGAAGCCGTCAGCAACCGACAACGGTCCGACGTTGTTGTTGGAGACGGAGACGCGCTTCGTCGTGAGTGAGTCCTTCAGCGCGTCGATGAAGCGCGGCGTTCCAATGCCTCGTCCGAAGTTCGCGGGAAGTGTCATGTCCGTGCTGCCTTTGCGGACTTCATCTTGCGAGCAGTCCGTGCCGCACGCCGCTTCCAGCGTTCGAGTCGATGCTCGTATTGTCTTTCGAGTTTCCTGGCTTCCGCGCCGGTCATGCTCGTGCCTCGATTCGTTCAACTGCGTTGAGCATCTGCATCAGCTTCTCGCGGTTCGCCTCGTCGAGCGCGTTCAATTCGGCGACCTACTCAGTGAGCTTGTTCATGATCGCCGCCGTCACGTAGCGAACACGCTGCTCGACATCGACGTTTGCGTGAGTGGTCATGGTAGGTCCGCAATGACGTGGGTTCCGTCGAATAGGACGCCGACGCCGTCCTGCACCCTTGGCCACGCCTGGTCGTTCCACACGATGCCGATGACCGGCGTGCCTTGCGGCCACTCGCGCCCACTCGGAGTCTTGAACGAATCCGGCGAGATGCCGAACGCGTAGAACTTCCCCGCCGGTTGCCCGGCCTTCGTGTACACCGTGCGGTCGGACGGCATGTGCGGAATGCCCGCGTTCATCTTGAGGATTGGCTCCGAGACCTGAAGCAGCCCCAGCGTGTAGTTCTGTGCGGCCCCTGCCTTCACGAGCGGCTGCTGCATGCCGTCACCGATCTCGATTGGCGAGTCAGACTTCCGCAGCACCGTGTGCTGCCCGGTTCGCGAGTTCACCATGCGTCGCACCAACCCGGCCAGCGTCAGCGACTCCGCGGCCCGGCGGTTGCCGTGGCTGGACGGGTCGTGCTCGCCATGCTTGACCAGCGTGTTCATGTCCTCAGTCCTCGGTGGAAGGAGGGAGGGGCGGAGCGATGAATCGGGAGGACTCCGCCCCTCCTGGAGAGAAGATGAAGCGTGAACCCGCGGCATGGAAGACCGTCACCACCGGGACCGCGGGTTCGTCGTTCATGCCGATCAGGCTCCCGGTGGCAGTCCTCTTGTTACAGGCTCACGTCGAAGTTGTACGCGACGGCGACGGACGCGTTGATCGCGAGGCGCGGCGCACCGCGCAGCGTGGTCACGAAGTACTGTGTTCCGCCGAGCACGTCGTGCCAGGCGTCAACTCGTACCTTGCGCTGGAAACAGATCAAGAACGAGTTGCGATTCCCGAGCAGCACGAACGACTTGTCCGAGAGAATCGGGAACGCGGGAACGGCAACGATGTCGATGCCTTGGTAGCTCAGCTTGGCGTTGCCCTGGAGGCTGAGGTCGCCGAGCGCGGTGCCTCGGTTCGACAGGATGTCGCGCCAGGACTCCACCGTGCGCCTCGGCATCCAATAGCGACCGTCTGCCTCGATGGCCCTCTTGTACCGATCTCCGAGCGATGTGAGCAGCTTCTTCATCACGGTTTGAAGGTCTTGGCCGTCGCTGGTAGCGTCGAACGCGTTGGCATTGTCTACGGCCCGCTTCAGCCAACCGTCTTGGTCCATGAACATGTCATCGGCGGAGTACGGGTTGTAGTCGCCGGAGTCGCCGGAGTCCGCGCCGAGCGCCCATTCCTCGATCTCGAACGCGATCTGGCTGGACGCAGCGCTCATCGTGTCGGCGGCGAGATCACCCGTCATTGCGAGGTCTTCTGTGCTCTCTTCCGCCAGACCGACGATGGACTTCAGGTATGACGTTTCGACCTTGATGCTTCCGAGATCGGGCGCAGCCACAGCGCCCTTCTCATTCGGAACGCCGAGCCGCATGATCCGCGAGGCGAAAGAAACGATGTTCTGCGTCCAACTCGGCGAGTTGGAGAAGACCGTTCGGACCTCGGACAGCATCGCCTGCTCGGCGGCGAGATCGACCAACAGTTGCTTCGCGGCATCGCCGACGACAGTCGCCGTTCCGGTTCCGGGATCACCCTCCTGACCGGTGAAAGCACTCGGCACCAGGGAGCCATCAGACTTCCGCAGCGCTCGGGAGAGTAGCTGTTCGTTGGAAATTGCCATGTTCGGTTATGTCCTTTCGGGAACCTGCTCACTGAGCCAGGTGTAGATGCGTTCGATGTGTTCCTTCACGTCATCGGGTGCGTAGTTGAGGAAGTCGGTGGTCTCTTCGAACAACGACTTCAACATCACTGCCCGGTCCGCTCGCTTCGCCATGCCCGTCAATGGTTCAAAGACATTGACCGCGGTAGCGGCCTTCGCCATCGGCTGCGGAACTTCCACCGTGGTGGCCTTCTCTCCGCAGTTCGCGCAGCGCCGATACCTGGTGAATCCTCGCGCCGTGGTGGCATTGGAGGTCACCGGCATCCGTGCGCCGCAGTTCGGGCAAGTACGTGTGTCGGACATCTCTTCCCTATGGTAGCGCGATGCGATTCCTGACGTTGGCCGTGTAGACTTGCTACATGGAACCCGAACAGATTGCAGACGAGATTGACCGGCGGTTCGGACCGTTCAGTTGGAACTACGCCGGAGCCGAGAACAGGAATCAGGGACTTGAGGAACGCATCCTCGACGGCTTTCCGAGTGAAGACCCGGTCGCGATCCGCAGAGCCATCTCCGTCGTTTGTGACCGTGCCATCGTCCGTGCAATGGAACAGGCAGAAGAGAAGCGAGAATGGGATGCCGCGCCGATAGTCCGGCGAAGCCTAGCCGACCGGCGCGCCCGCGGTTACACCGGGCCGTAGACCGATCTGGTCACCAGGTCGGCTTCGCGTCCGCTGGTCTAGGCGTAGGGATTCTTCACGAACTCCACGTCGAGCCCGAGCGACCGTGCCGTACCCTCACTGAGCCCCAAGGTCACCGCGATCGTCCAGTCATCAACGCCGCGGGACCGCATCAGAGACACGTTGTGTTCGAGGATTCGCTGCCGTTCGTTCGGGTCCGTGATCTTGTAGTTCGTGTCAGTCTTATCAAGCGTTCCCATGCGGCTCGGCTTGGCCTTCATGATGCCTTCGGCTTCAGCCACGAGCGCCGCATCCGTTCCTTGAGGTCCGGTCCAGACTGCTCGGCCAGCATGATCTCTTCTGCCCGTCGCAGCACATTGTCTCGCGCCTGGAGGTAGTGCACCGTGCACAGTCCGAACCGCCACGCGTTGCCCGTGCAGTCAGGAACTTCGCACGGAGTCACGGTCGGCTGCCTCCGCTGTTGAACAGCGCGTCGATCATCCCGGTCGGGATTTGCGCGGGCCGGACGAACGGCTGGCGGCTCCGACGCTGCGCGTTGCCGGACTGATCCACCCAGATCGGCGGCATGAGACGGCCCTGCCCTCGGCGAACGCGGCGCTCGGCATCGGTGAGGTACTGGATGCCGTTCCGAACAGAAGCAACAGAGTCGGGGCAGTGAGCGCCCTTGAGCATCTGCGCTTGCGGTGCTTCGCTGTGGAAGAGCGGCGAAACCGCTGGGGAGTAGAAGAGCCGGTGCTGCTCCATGGCGAGGCTGATCTGCGACATGCCCCTGTCGTTCGCGCTTTCGGTCGCGTTGTGCTCGATGAAGTAGCGTTCCGGGATTCGCTCGGCCACGGCATCGACCAGGCCGGTTCCCAAGCCGCTTTTTTCGATCACGATTGGCGTCCGCGGGCCGTACTTCTCGCGCATCTGCACCAGCATGTCTGCCTGCTCGCCGAACTTCGTTCCTCGCGGTGGCACGACCTCTTCGAGCAGGATGATGTGGCCCTCGTCGTCCTGGCCGAGCACCGTGAACACGGATTGATCCGCACCGGCCTTCTCGGATCGGGCAACGTCGGCGGAGACGAGGGTCTTCAGCGGCTCCTTCGCATAGTCGTTGAGCGTCTGCCGGTCGATGACGGCATCGCGCAAGTCCTTCGAGTCGAACCAGGACAGCGCCGTGGAGGCGAGCGCTTCCTCCCAGGTGACTGGGAACTCCATCGCCAACTGCTGTCGGGTGAGCGACTTCGCGGCCCGCTCCCGCATGCGTGAGTCGGCGGCGAAGAAGACCGGCGTGAAGTCGGGATGCTCGCCCTCGATGGTGTCGGCGAAGTACCGGCTGGATGGCGCAGCGTTCCCTGCACTGGTGAACATGATCCACGTTCGCGCCGCGACCGGCAGGACGCTGGCGAATACGGCTTCCGGGTTCTCTTGCCATGACCATTCGTCGATGCAACAGAGGGTCCCGTAGCGCCCACGAGCAGGCGAGCGCCCAGTCGGGTGCATCTCGCATCGCTTGCCGTCGAACTCGATGACGCGGTCAGTCTCTCGCTCGAACACGATTCCGAGTCGGAGCAGCCCTTCCTTCACGCGCTGGAACAAGTCGGATGCCGCCGTCTCTTCGCGGGAGATGATGTGAACCGACGCGCCCTCAGTCGTCAGCAAGTGGTGCCCGATCCCGCAAGCCATGGCGGTCGTCAGTCCACGCGTCCTCGACTTCAGCGCCAGCACTCGCGGATGGTCGGTGACGTGCTGCCAGAACTCCAGCTGCGAGTCCCATGGATCGTCGAGCGCGAAGAACCCGCCGCGCATCTTGCCGTCGTCGGCATTCAGGTGCCCGGCGAACCTCCAATCCTTCGCGAACTGGATCAGGTCCGCCACAGAAGCCTCTACAGCGCGTCCCGGACCAGAATCGGCCTCTGAGAGCCTCTCTGCGGCCTCGGCGGGTGCGGCTGCGTGTCCGTGCCCGGCCAGTTTGCCTGCGTCCGGTTGCGTGGCCGTGCGTGCAGCCTGGAGGGCTTCGAGCTTCGCCCGGAGGTCGGCCTCAGACTCCATGGGCTTCGAGCGCCGCGATCTTCCGGCGCAGTCGAGTGCGCCTGGACGCTGACGCCTGCTCACACAATCGGCTGCAATACGCCGCGTCGGAGCGCTTCATCCTCACGCCGGGTTGACGCTGAGGTCTCACCGGGGCATCGCATTCGGGACACCGGGTCTTCATGTCCCGCCTCATTCAAGCACCTTCGGGCGGCTCGCGGGCAGGTAGACTGCCCTCGTGGACGAGCCCGAAGAGCGCGTCGAGATCATTCTCCCGGTACGCCGCTTGTTGGCTGGTGGTCGTGGCTGGAAGCCCGAGGTCCGCGTCCTGGTGGTTGAGCCGAATCAGGCCGAGGAAGAGCCCGAAGAGCCTGACGCTGAACCCTGATCCGGTCACACTTCGTCACACCGACATGCAAACGCCCTGGTAGATGGCGGTTCCCTTCCTGGGCAGGGAAGCGGCCTACAGGCGGATGACCTTGCCGAGCTTGCCTGGCGGTCCTGCGCCTCGCCCAGTTCGCTGACCAGCACGAATGCGCTGCTCACGAGCCTGCTGCCGCCGACGCCAGTCCGCAGCCCACTCGTCAGGCCGGGCGATGAGCCACCGGTGAAGAGCCTGCCTGCAAGCCGGGCCACACGTCCTGCGATGGGGCGGGATCACGCGCTGGCAGCGAGGGTTCGCGCAGACGAGCGGTTCGGCCACGTCACGCGCCCTGCCGCGAAGACATGAACCGCACGGGATGTCCTTCGACCTTGGCTATATGACCAGTGGCGAGTGCTTCCGCAACGATCCGCTTGCGTTCACTCCAGTTGTATCCCCTGAACATCGACACGATGTCAGCATTCGTCAGGCCGTCCTTGGACGCCTCGATTCCCTTGAGCAGCCGTTCAACTCTCCAGTTCATGGCTGTCTCCAATCATGGAACTGTTCCACCGTCAAGGTACTTGACCATTCTGGTACACTGACCGGCAAGGGATGAAGGAGGGATTCGATGTCAGATCATAAGCCGTTCGAGAACGAAGCGATGGCCGAGGTTCGGCACATCCAGGAAGAGCGCGATGCGTACGTGAACTACCTGAACCGGCGGGACCTTGGCCTTCCGGCAGTGCGTCCCGAACTCGGTCCTGCCTTCTCGGGCTACCTGTTCGATCATCCACAAGACTGACTTCCAACTACCGAAATACCCGATTTCCCGACTCGCAAAATCATGCCTTCCTACCCTGTCAAAGACCCTATTTTCCGGGACAGGAGAGAAACGGTAGTTCGGTAGTTTCTGCTGGTAGATGGGTTGATGCACCTACCGATTTCCCGAACGCCGTTTCGTCCATCGACCTGTTCCATGCGCTTCATGGCTACCGACTCCTTCACACAGCGGTAGGTGCAAACGACGCCTTCAACTCGTTCAACTGAACGCCCTCGAACCGCGTCTCGCCGCCCGAACCGGTCTCGCGGGTCCTGAAGTTCTCCTGCATCCTCCGGTAGAACCACGTCGAGGTCTTCGGGTCGTGGCCGGTGCCATCGCACCACATCTTGAACGCGCTGTACACGTTGGTCCGCAGCACCTTGGCTCCGGGGTTCGTAAAGTCCAACCGGTCCACAGCGAACTGGAGCACTGAGTCTGACTCGAAGCGGTATGCCGCACCGGCTCTGCGGATTGACAGCGGCTCGTCGAAGCGTCCACGCGCCATCAACCGCCGCAGCCCCTCCATCGCTCTCACTGCGAGGCCGGACAACTCTCCCGCCGTGGTGAGCTTGCGCAGGATGTTGATGTCCTGTTCCTCCTTCTCCAGCACCCGCTCGAACGGGACAACTTCCCACCGCCGGAACCAGGCCGCGCTGAGGTCCGATGGCCTGGGCGGTTCGTTGGCGCTGAACACGAGCTTGGTGAACGGGTGGTAGGTGAACCCGTCCTTGCCCTTGTGCTCTGCCGCGATTTCGTCACCGCCCGTGATGGACTTGAAGATGGCCGAGTGCTGAAGCTGTGCCGCGTTCAGTTCTCCACACACGTTGGCGAGCTTCCCGAACATCAGAGCCGTGGCAAAGCGGTTCTCTTCGATGTAGTCGAGCGGCATGGCCGTGACGTTCCGCCTACCGAGTGAACGCACCAGAAGGCTGAGCACCGCCGATTTGCCTGTATCCGTTCCGCCCTGGAGCAGCGTCGCGGTCTTGAGCATGTTCGCCGGGAGCATGTGATATCCCCACCACTCCCACACGTAGCCCGACTCGATGCAGTCAGCGGGCCACAGTTCCGCGAGGAACTGCTCGATGGCCGGACACGTCGCGCCGGGCCGGTACATCATCGGAAGCTGGATGGTGGAGCGGTAGTTCGGGTGATGAGAGCGAGTCTCCCCCGTCGCCCAGTTGACCTCGCCGTTCGCGAAGTTCAACCAAGCGGAGTCTGGGGTCTCGGGAAGCGACTCGTGGTTGGTCCGATCGCGCAGGAAGTTCACCACGTTGACGACTGCCCCGTGGTTGTACTTCGAGATCGTCAGCAACTTCGTGGTGCGTTCCTTCACCAGTTCTTCGCCATCCGGCAAGTAGACGCCATTGACGTACCGCCAGAGCTTCCGGTCGAACCCGACTTGGTACCGGGTGTTCCACTCCACGTCTGGGACGAGCACTTCAAGCATGGGAGTCTTGGTCGTCTGCACCGCGTGCTTCCACTGCGGTTGCCCGTCCTTCTCCTTCTGTAGCCCGGTGGAGTCACGCACCGGGACAGGCTGCCCATCGGGGTCCGTGGCGATGGCGTCGTCTCGGACCTTCGAGAAGTAGTGGTCCGGCGCGGGGTAGTCGGCAGGGTCCGGCGGAGCCAGTCCGGTCGCGACGAGCCCGTACTCGAACAGCAGGTCGAACAGCAGCTTGACATCGTCATCCGCCCACAGCCAGCCGGTGCGGAACTCCACGTCCTCCTTGGTGCGGGGCAGGTCTTTCGCGCTCAACCACACGTAGTCTTGCGTGTCATCCTCGAACGTGACATCGACCGCGATGTCACCGTCTGGACCCGGTGTCACTCGCGTGCACACCCTGACCTTGCGCGGCCCGGTGAACCCTTCCTCTGGAACGTTCACGCTTCCTCCTTCGTCATTGCTCGGCTGGCCGTGCGCTCATGCCACGTCCTTCAGTCGGTAGTGGTGGTCACGCCTGCGCCACACGCGGATTTCGTGTGCGTGTGACGACTTGCGCTCTGCATGGGGGCGCTGGTGAGTGTCGGAGATAATGCGAGCCCTGCTGACGCGTCCGAACATCGCGCCCATCATCGGCGGGCTTGGTGGATCATCAATGGCAGCGCGAACGTCCTCGGCAGTGAACTCTTCGTCGATCTGGAGCCCCTCGTAGATGAACTCAACGAAGGCGTCCTTCCAGTCCTCACGCTCTTCATCTTCGTCGTCAGCGTCGAGAGTGAGCGTCATGCCTTCCTCGGCTGCCTTACGGCCCTCCTTGAGCCGCCGTTCCGGGTCCCACCACGAGGCGCGGTAGCCGATTGGCGTCTCCCAGATTCGGATGAGCCCGGCCTCCTTCAGCCGAGTGAGGTCTTCCTTCGGCACGCTGTTCGACGCCGCGAGCTTCATGAACTTGTGGACCGGGACGAACTTCAGTCGTCGCAGCCGGATCGTGCACTCAGCGTCCCGCAGCGTCTCCGGCGTTGCCTCCGGGGCGAGAAGCTCCAGGGTCTCGCGCAGAGACCTGACCAGTGTCTCAAGAGGCTGCTTCGCCGCCGGAGAGTCATCGAACCGCTGGACGATCTCGTGCCTGGTGCTCACTGCGTGCCTCCAATCAGTGTCACGAGCCATGGCTGGAGCCGGGCTCCCATGTCACTCACGTCCTTGTCTGGAGGTGGGATGGTGAAAAGAGTCGCATCCGGGAAGTGCTCCAGACCTCGGCGCATGAACGCTTCGCCGGGCTCGTCTCGGTCCGGGACCAAGACCAACCGCTTCCCGCGCAGCGGCCAGACCAGGTCTTCTCTGTCCCACTGCGACAGAGCCGTCCCGTGCGGGAAGCTGGTCGGGACGGTGCCCCACGGGCCGTCCTGGTCATAGATGCCGAGCGCCCTTGCCAGAGTCACCACGTCGCGCTCTCCTTCCACGACGATGACCTGCTGTGCGGTCACGACTGCCGGGAGTACGAACAGCGGAGCGGAGCGGCCATCTCCTTCCCACAGCGCTGACTTGTGCCGCTGGCCGCACCTACACCGGAAGATGTGCTTCCATGCGACTTCGTTGCCCTCAGCGTCGCGGTACGTGTACGAGGCTTCGGCGTCGTAGGCTGCGTCGCATGGCCGCGAGTCATGCCGCACGCCGAGGTACGGCGGGAACAAGTCGCCGAACGTCGCGCTGGTAGGATGTATGACAGATGGGGCGCTCATCCCGTCCATCTCCCTTCGAGCCCGTCGTCTCCCGGCGGGCTCATCCCTTTCATGCGACCTTCTTCCGACGCCGCCCGACGAGCGCATCGAGGACCGCGCCCGGCTGAACGCGCCGCGCCGCGATGTACGCCTCGATCTCGCTTGGGCGGAACCTCAGCCGGGTGCCGAGTTTGAACGCGGGCAGGCGAAAGGCGGGATCGCGGGACCGAACCAAGTCCCCCACGCGACGCCGGGTGAGCCCGAGAAGATCGGCGACCTCGTCCGAGTCGAGCAGCCGCTCCATGTCAGAACTCGTCTTCCCGACAGCCGATGAGACGGGCCAATGCAAGCCGATGCTTCGGGGCGATCGGCTTGCGCCCGACACGCCAGGCGTGGACGAGTGACGGAGAGACGCCGACGAACGCGGCTGTGCGACGGACGGAGAGCTTGCGAGTGGCTAGGCGGTAGGCAAGTGGGGTGTGCATGGCGATGCCCTCTCATGACGGTGGTCATGAGACGGGCAAAGCGGCGCCAAGGCGACCCGCTGCGCCAACACCCTCAAAGTGTGACTCGTCTCCATCGGCACGATTTTACCATGGGGCGTGCACCCGCCGTCGTCTCGAACGACGGTCCTGCGTGCACCCTTCGCCTCGGTGTGACCTCGTGTGACGAATCCTTGTCGGCACGTTCTGTATCCGTTTCGTACTCGTTCCGTACATGCCGTTTTCGTGCCTGTCGGAGAGTTCGCAGGTCATGCCGGGTGTGCCGGTCATCCTCGTCGAAGAAGTGGTCGTCGCGCCCGTGGACGATGAGCAGTGGCACCGGAGCGATCTTTCCCACCAGGTCCTCCGGCGACTCCGGCCGGTCCCAGGTCTCGGGAAGGCGCACGCCGGCCGCGCGCATCAGCCGGCGACCGACCGGCGAGCCGGTCAGCCAGGCCATCCGGCGCACGGCGGCCGACCGGTGCCCGTCCCACCGCGCGGGCGTGGAGATCGCCACCACCGCGTCGGTCCCGCCGATCAGCGCCCCATGGCGGATCACGGCGATCCCGCCCATCGAGCCGCCCACCGTGGCCACCCTCGCGTGCCCGTCCTGGCGGGCCCGCTCAAGCACCGCGGCGATGTCGTTGACCTCGAGGCTCCCGAACGTGCTGATTCCCTCACTCTCGCCGTGGCCGCGGAAGTCGAACCCGTACACGGTGAACCAGCGGGCCAGCGCGTCCGCGAACTGGACGGGACGCGGCTTCCGGTGCCACCCGGAGAACCCGTGGCAGAGCACGATGGCCGGATCGGCGGTCCCCACCCGAGTCCCCGACAGCGAGACGCCGTCCACGGTCGTCAGCCGAAACCGCTGAGCGGGGCCGGCGAACTCCCGGGACAGCGCCCGGGGGAGCGATGGCATGCCGGAACCATAGCCGCTCTGCTACCCTCGCGGCGTCCGGTGGCCCGGCTCGTTCTGCTCTCCGATCGCTCCCCCGAGCAGGCGCTTCCTTCGGTGATGGCCGTTGGCCTCGACCTGAAGGTGGAGCCCCTGTCCGTGGATTCGCTCGCCCGTCTTCCGGACCTCGGGCCGGAGGCCGTCCTGGTGGACGCCGGGGCCGACCCCGAGACCGCGCACGCCCTCCTGGAGGCACTGGTGGCCGCCGGCGGGCAGGTCCCGCTGGTCGCCATCGTCGATCGGCGCGACCTGGAATCGTTCGGGTGGGACCGGGTGGCCGACGAGCTGCTGTATCCGGACGCCCCCGCCCCGGAGGTCCAGGTTCGGCTGTCCATGCTCCGCCGCCGCACAGGCGGAGCCGCCGAGGGTGCCATCCGCCTGGGACGCCTGGCCCTGTCCGCCGACACGTACCAGGTCACGGTGGACGGGCGGCCGCTGGACCTCACCTACAAGGAATTCGAGCTCCTGCGGTTCCTGGCCTCTCGTCCGGCGCGCGTGTTCACGCGGGCGGCCCTGCTCCGGGAGGTGTGGGGCTACGACTTCTACGGCGGGACCCGGACCGTGGACGTCCACATCCGCCGGCTCCGGGCCAAGCTGGGGCCGGAGCACGAGCACCTCATCGAGACGGTTCGGGGCGTCGGATACCGGGCCGCCGATCTGCCCCCCGATCGCTGACCGGGGGTCGTCGCTACGGGCTACGCCGCGCGAGGTCCCTCGTGCCCGGCCGGACGGAGTCGTATCCGGAGGTGGTTGTTGACGTCCGCCACTCCGGGCGTGGCCCATGCGTCGTCGTTCGCCGCGCGCCGGGCGATGGAGGAGGACACCTCTCCGGACATGGTCACCACGGCGTCCAGCACCTCGACCCGGATGGCCTCCTTGCGAGTGAACGGATCGTCTCGGAGCCGGTCCACCAGCAGGGCCCGGATCTCCGTATCCGACGGCCGCCCCGCCCATGACGCCGCGAGCCACGAGTACTCGTCGAAGCCCGACGACAGCTTGCCCATGCCGCCTCACCTTCCCCGCGGGCTCCGTTCGAACTCGCGGCCGTTTGTCCCCCGTGGACGGAGGACGAAACCGAACCAAGCACGCATTCCCTCGGGGGAACGACCGCGTGAAGGCCGGCGGCGGCCGGGTAAGGTCCGGACGGGATGAGCGCCATGGATGCCGCCGCCGAGGGATTGCGCAGCCTGGCCGCCGCCGAGCACGTGCTTTCCCAGGGCGTGGACCGGGCCGAGGCCTGGTTGGCCACCCCGGCCGGCCGGCGGTTCCGCAAGAACGCCGCGCGGGTCATCCTGGTGGCCACGCCCCTGCTGTTCCGGCACCGGTTCTTCCGGTCCACCTGGCCGGGACGGATCATTGAGCTGGCCGGGGGGGCGGCCCTGCTGGCGAAGGTGGCGGAGGCGATCCGGGACTGGGAGCCGGAGGTGGGGCCGGGGCCGAGCGCGGAGGGCGTTCCCGGAGCGGTGTAGACCCAGCGCTACTCGCGCGGCCGGCGGCGGTCGCCTTCCTCCTGGATCATCGCGACGAGGTCGGGATCCACCAGGCTCACGGTCATCACGGTATCGCCGATCTGCACCACCTCGTCCCCGCTCAGCTCGACCAGGCCCTGCGGGTCGGAGGTCGAGAACCCGAGCGGAGCCCGGACCCGGTGCCCGTTGACGAACGTGCCGTTCGCGGAGTCGAGGTCCTGAAGGGTAGGGCGGCGTCCCCGCAGGCTGACCTTGGCGTGGGCCCGCGAGGCCTTGGGGTCGTCCAGGACCAGGTTGCACGCGCTTCCCCGACCGATCACGAACTCGTCGCCGGACACCTCCACGGTGGTCCCTCGGAGCTCGCCGGTCTGCACGGTGAGCCACAGCTTCGGCGCCGACACGAACGTCTTGGACTCGTCCACGGCCACCCCTTCCGACGGGGCGGAGCGTCGCGCATGCCCGCCCGGGCTGTCAACGACCACACGCCGGGGCGGACGGCGTGCGGGGGCGCCAGAGGTTCATGGGGGGACTTCCTCCCACATCGCCGCCTCCACCAGTGGCTGGAACTGCTGGCGAGCCTGCGCGGGGCTCGCGAAACAGAGAATTAACGCCGCCGAAACCATGCCGTCACCCGGGCGGCGGTAGCCTGCCCGCGACCGACGAGCAGCGAAAGGGGAGCCCATGACCACGCCCAAAGACGTCCTGAGCATGGCCAAGGAGGCCGGCGCTCAGATCGTCGACCTGCGGTTCTGCGACCTTCCCGGCCTCATGCAGCACTTCTCCATCCCGTTCTCCGAGCTCGACGAGGAGGGCTTCGAGATCGGGTTCGGCTTCGACGGCTCCTCCATCCGCGGCTTCCAGGAGATCCAGGAGTCCGACATGCTGCTGCTGCCGGACGCCGAGGCCGCCTACATGGACCCCTTCCTCGAGCACCCCACCCTGGCGGTGCACTGCTTCGTGAAGGACCCGGTGACCGGCGAGATGTACTCGCGCGACCCCCGCTACATCGCGAAGAAGGCCGAACTGTACCTGAAGCAGACGGGCATCGCCGAGACGAGCTACTGGGGACCGGAGTGCGAATTCTACATCTTCGACTCGATCCGGTTCGACCAGAACCAGCACGAGGGCTACTACCACATCGACGCCATCGAGGGCGCGTGGAACTCGGGGAAGGACGAGCCCGGCGGCAACAAGGGCTACAAGCCCCGGTACAAGGAGGGGTACTTCCCGCTGCCGCCCATGGACCACTACCAGGACCTCCGCAGCGAGATGCTGTTGAACCTCCAAAAGATCGGTATCACCGTGGAGGTCCAGCACCACGAGGTCGGCACGGCCGGGCAGGCCGAGATCGACATCCGCTACGACACGCTGCTGCGGACCGCCGACAACGTCATGAAGTACAAGTACGTGATCAAGAACACGGCCCGCCAGCGCGGCAAGACCGTGACCTTCATGCCCAAGCCGATCTTCCAGGACAACGGCTCCGGGATGCACACGCACCAGAGCCTGTGGAGGGAGGGCGAGAACCTGTTCTGGGACGAGGTCGGCTACGCCGGCATCAGCGACATGGCCCGGTGGTACATCGGCGGGCTGCTCACGCACGCGCCGGCCCTGCTGGCGTTCGCCGCGCCCACCACGAACTCCTACCGGCGGCTGGTACCGGGCTACGAGGCCCCCATCAACCTGGTGTACTCGCAGCGCAACCGAAGCGCCTGCGTGCGGATCCCGGTGTACTTCAAGACGCCTGCGGCGAAGCGCCTGGAGTTCCGTTCCCCGGACCCGTCATGCAACCCCTACCTGTCGTTCGCGGCCATGCTCCAGGCGGGCCTGGACGGCGTGAAGAACAAGATCGAGCCCCCCGACCCGATCGACAAGGACCTGTACGACCTGCCGCCGGAGGAAGCGGTGCAGGTCAAGCAGGTGCCAGGGTCGCTGGAGGAGGTGCTGGACGCCCTGGAGACCGACCACCAGTTCCTGCTGGAGGGCGGAGTCTTCACCCAGGACGTCATCGACACCTGGATCGAATACAAGCGCAAGAACGAACTGGACCAGGTCCGGCTCCGGCCGCACCCATGGGAGTTCTCGCTCTACTTCGACATCTAGCCCCTCAGCCGTCAGTCGCACAGATCGGGGCGGGCGCCGGCCCGCCCCGACGTCGTTGGAACAACCGGCGGATGCGGCCTACGTCGAATGACGCGCCCAGGAAGCCGCTGTTGGACCATTGTGCTCCCCCCGGCAGGTCGGCTACGGTTTCCGGGCACTACGCAGGGATTCCGTAGATCGATCAGAGCTTGCGGGGTGATCCGATGGACGAGCAGGGCGAGTCCCGGTGGCTTGAGGCCTCCGACCAGGCCGGCGACGTGGTGACGAACTCCCACGGCGACCCTGCCGGGTCTGGCCCCGGCGAGCCCGAATCGGAGCCGGGCGTCCCTCCGTCCCGGCTCATTCCCCGGGAGCTCATGCAACGCGTGACCGAGACGTCGAGCATGGTCGAGCTGCTGATGCGGGACCTGTGGACCCAGGCCGAACTGGAGGCCGAAAGCTTCCGTGAGGCCGCCCGGAGGCAAGCCGAGGCTCTCATCGCCGAAGCCCAGCGGGCGGCCCGCGGGACGCTCGAGCAAGCCAGGGAACGCGCCGAGATCATCGTCGGCGCCGCCAGGCTGGAGGCCACCAAGGTGGCGGCGGACGCCGAGCGCCTCTCCCGGGAGTTCCTTGGGAAGCTCTCGACGCTGGTGTCCCCGCCGGATGTCGACGCTGGAAACCCGCTGGCGCCAGAACGTCCTGGCCGCCCCGACTGAGAGGCTGGCGGACCAAGCATGCGCGGATACCGCCGACATCGCCATCGGCAGTGGAACCGGAAGAAGCGACGCTGGGTCCCGGGGAAGGGGTTCCTGCGGCGCCGTCAGCGGCCCGCCTTCGGTTTCACCGACCCCCCCTACACTCCGGTAGAGCCGATCCTCACGCAGCCGGCACAGCAATCCCTGGATGAGGCTTACGAGGCGCTGATCCGGGCTCGCCGAACGGCCACCGAGATCGTGCAGCGCGCCAAAGACGAGGCGGAGATGATCCTGGAGACGGCCCGCAACCAGGCGGAAACCATCACGTTCGATGCCCGCTCCCTGTCTCAGGACTTCCTGGACAGGCTGCGGGACCTCAGGCAGCGAGCTGCCTCGCTGGAGCTCGAGGAGCCCGCCGCGATCGTGCGCCGTCTGATGGCCAATACCCCGCCGCGCCCCGACGTCTACGCGCTCGGACCGTCCCGCGCGGCTCAACGGCCACCGAACGGAGATCTGACGGCAGCCGCGGCCATGTTCTGGGCCGAGGGAGCTTCCAGCGATCGGGCGTATCCGGATCCGGGTCGCGGGAGCTCTCTCCGGGACGATTTCTGGCTCCCACACCCGTCCCCTCCCTAAGGCGTAGGGCGGTCCACCCCCGATCCAGGACTGCTATTCGTCCTCGCCGTAGAACACGCGCTCCATAGCCCGCCGGGCCCGGCGGGTGATCCGCCGGTAGTCCTCCAGGAAGGCCTGCCGCGGGTACTCCTCGTAGCCCAGCCTCCGGGCCAGCGCGACCTGGTCCTCCGGCGCCGGGGGGACGGCCTCGGCGTGGACGCGGCGGTCCACCTCCAGCGCGTCCTTCACGTCGGACAGGAACGTGAACGCCTCCCCCAGCGCGAGCGCCACGCTGTCCTCCATGAACCTGGCGGCGGCCAGGCCCTCGATGGCGTCGAGGGTGCGCCGGGTCCGGACCTCCGGGTGCTCACCGCCGTGGCGCATGAGGGCCAGTTCCACGGCGAACTGCACGTCTGCCAGGCTCCCGTAGCCCAGCTTGAACGCGAAGCGGGCCGCCTCCTGCGGACGGACCCGTTCCCGCTCGATCCGCACCCGCATCCGGCGGATCCCCGCGATCCATGACGCCGGCAGCTGCTCCGGGTAGGCGAAGTCTGCGGCCAGGGACTCGAAGCGCCGGCCCAGCCCGGGCTCGCCGGCCACGAACCGGGCCCGCAGGAGCGACTGGAACTCCCAGGGCTCGGCCCACCGTTCCCAGTACTCCAGGAACGCGGCCACCGAGCGGGCCAGCGGGCCGCTGCGTCCCTCCGGGCGGAGGTCGGGGTCGGGCTCCCAGCCCGCGGCCCGGATCTCCGCGAGGACCCGCTCGGCGGCGCGCTCGGCTTCCTGGAACGCCACGGGGCCCTCGCCCTCGTACACGAACACCAGGTCCAGGTCGGAAGCGAAGTTCAGCTCCTCGGCCCCCAGCTTGCCCAGGCCCACGGCGGCGAACGGCACGCCCGGGGCAGCCGCGGCCACCGCCCGTTCGACCACCCGGTCGGCGATCCCCGCCAGAGACCGTCCGACCTCCTTCGGCGCCAGCTCGCGGGCCGCGTATGCGGCCACCACGCCGACCAGCCGGGCGTCGAGATCCTGAGGGTCACCGCGGTCCGAGGCGCCCTGCGACAGGACCTCTGGGCGGCCGACCAGCATGTCCGTGGCGAACGAGCTGGCGGCCACGACGTGGGCCAGGCGACGGGCCAGCCCGGGATCGGCGGCCAGCTCGTCGGCCAGGTCGGGACGGCCGGCCATGGCTCGGGCCACCCGTTCCAGCCGGGCCAGGGCGGCGTCGGGGTTCGCCGCCAGGGCCAGCGCGGGCGCCATCACCGGGAAGACGTGGGCCAGGACCTTGCCCAGCCGGGTCTCCGGGTCGACCAGCCGGTGCAGGACCTCGAAGGCGGGGCCGGGGCCGCGGAACCCCAGCCCGGCCAGCAGCTCCATGGTGGCCGGCCGGTCCACGCCCGGGCGGGCCACGGCCGGACCGGCGAACGCTTCCAGCAGGGGCCGGTAGAACAGCCGCTCGTGCAGGCCCCGGACCAGACCGGTCTGCCGATCGTAGGCGTCGGCCAGCTCCGCGGCTCCGGACAGGCCCAGGGACCGGGCCAGCCGGGTGAGGGCAGGCCGGTCCTCCGGAAGCTCGTGGGTCTGGAGGTCGCGGACCATCTGCAGCCGGTGCTCCACCCGCCGCAGGAACCGGTACGCGTCGGCCAGGGCGAGGGCGTCTTGTTCCGCAACGTAGCCCTCGCGGGCCAGCGCCGCCAGCGCGCGCAGGGAGTTCGGCTCCCGGAGCCGTTCGTCCCGCCGGCCGTGCACGATCTGCAGGAGCTGCACGGCGAACTCCACGTCGCGGATGCCGCCGCGGCCCCGCTTGACCTCGATCGCTTCCTTGCCGCGGGCCCGGACGTACTCCTCGATTCGGACCTTGGTCCGCCGGACCTCCTCGATGGCGCCAGCGCCCAGCTCGGCCGGGTAGACGAACTCGGCCACCGACGCCTCGAACCGGCGCCCCAGGTCCAGGTCCCCCGCCACGGGACGGGCCTTGACCAGGGCCTGGCGCTCCCAGGTCGCGGCGTGCGAGGCGTAGTAGTCGACGGTGGCGTCGAGCGACCTCGACAGCGCCCCGGCGCGGCCGCCGGGACGCAGGGCCGGGTCCACCCGGAGCGCCGTGCCCTCCGCGGTGGGCTCGGACAGCAGCCGGATGACCCCGGCCGCGGCGGCCTCCGCTTCCTGCTGGGCCTCGGGCCCCCCGACGGGGTGCAGGAACAGCACGTCCACGTCGGACGCATAGTTCAGCTCCTCGCCTCCCAGCTTCCCCAGCCCGATCACGCCCAGCGACGTGCCTCGGGCGGCCAGGCACAGGCACGCCTCTGCCACCGCGCTGATCTCGGCGACGACGTCCTCCAGCGAAGAGCCCAGGAGGTCGCGGGCCGCCACCCGGAACATGGCGCGGCGCCGGAACCGCCGCAGGCCTGCTTCCGCGCCCAGCCGAACCACGTCGGCGTCGAGCTCGGCGTCGAGCTCCTCCCGCCGGCGGGGGCGGAGGTCCCCCAGGGCTTCCACCTCGTCGGGGTGCGCCACCAGGAAGTCCGCCGCGGCCCGGGACAACCCCAGCAGCACGACCGCGGGACGGAGGACCTCGGGCCGGGCCAGGGCATCGCGGGCGGCCTCGTGCTCGCCCACCCGGGAGAGTTGGAGCCTGGCCAGCTCGGGATCCGGAGCCTCGGCCAGGGTCCGCCCCAGGACCTCGGGCGTCACCACGGCCGGCGAGGGTTCCTCACAGCAGCGGGAAGTACCGCTCCACCTCGAACGGCGTGACCTGGGTGCGGTAGTCCTCCCATTCCTGCTGCTTGTTGCGGAGGAACCACTCGAAGACGTGCTCCCCGAGGGCCTCGGCCACGACCTCGTCGTCGGCCATGTCCCGGACCGCCTCCAGCAGGCTGTCCGGGAGCGAGGCGATCCCGGTGGCCCGCCGCTCGTCCTCGGGCATCGCGTAGATGTTGTCCGTGGCCTCCGGGGGCGGCTCCAGGCCCCGGCGGACCCCGTCCAGCCCCGCCGCCAGCACGGCCACGAAGGCCAGGTACGGGTTGCAGGCGGGATCGATGGCCCGGTATTCGATGCGGCAGGCGCGCTCGTCCTTGGGGCGGTCGGCGGGGATCCGCACCAGCGCGGAACGGTTGCGGTGGGCCCAGCACACGTACACCGGCGCCTCGTAGCCGGGGACCAGCCGCTTGTAGGAGTTCACCCACTGGTTGGTCACGGCGGTGATGGCCCGGGCATGCTCCAGCACGCCGGCCACGAACGCCCGCCCCACCACCGACAGCCCCCCGTCGGCCTCCGAGTACAGCGCGTTTCGTTCTCCCTCCGTGAGCCGGAAGTGGGTGTGCATGCCGGAGCCCTGGACCCCCGCGGCCGGCTTGGGCATGAACGACGCGTGCAGGCCGAGCTCCTGGGCCACCTCCTTCACCGCCAGGCGGAGCGTCATGACGGCGTCGGCCATGGACAGGGCGTCGGCCGAGACCAGGTCGATCTCGTGCTGCGAGGGCGCGTCCTCGTGGTGGTACATCTCCACCGCGATCCCCAGGGTCTCCAGGGCCAGGGTGGCCCGCCGGCGGAACTCGTCGGCCACGCCGGCGGTGGTCAGGTCGAAGTAGCCGCCGCGGTCGAGCGGCACCAGCTCCTTCGAGGAGGACGACAGGAAGAACTCGATCTCCGGCGCCGCCTCGAACCCGTAGCCCATGGCCGCGGCCCGGTCCAGCCCGCGCCGGAGGACCCCGCGGGGGTCGCCCTCGAACGGCGTCCCGTCCGGGTGAAGGACGTCGCACAGCACGCGGGCCACCGGCTCCTCGCCGGCCGGCCACGGCAGCAGCCGGAACGTGGATGGGTCCGGGCGGGCCAGCATGTCGGCCTCCTCCACCCGGGCGAACCCCTCCACCGCCGAGCCGTCGAACCCGATCCCCTCGGCGAACGCCTTGGCCAGCTCGGCGCCGGGGATGGCGAAGGACTTCAGGAACCCCAGGACGTCGGTGAACCACAGGCGAACGAACCGGACCCCTCGCTCCTCGACCTCCGTCAGCGCGCGCTCGGCCGCCTCGTCCATGCGGGCATGGTACGCCCGGACCGCGAAGGCCTCCCGGATTCGGCGAGCCTTCGCTATCCTCGGCTCCGACCTCCGAATGAGGGGACAGAGGGTGATCAAGCACCAGATCAAGGGCAACGCGAGCCAGATGATCGTCTGCCAGCTGGACCAGGGGCAGACCATGTACTGCGAGGCCGGCAAGTTCCTGTGGAAGACGGTGAACGTGGGAGTGGAGACCCGGTTCACCACACACGAGCAGGAGGAGGCGACGAAGGACAAGGGCCTGCTGGGCAAGGCCATGGGCGCGGCCGTCCAGGTCGGCAAGCGCGCCCTGGCCGGAGAGTCCCTGGCCATCCAGTACTTCACCCCGGCCGGCGGCTCCGGGCTGGTGGCGTTCGCCGGGACGCTGCCGGGCGAGGTCCGGGCCATCGAGCTGGACGGTTCGAAGGGCTGGACCGCCGAGAAGGACGCCTTCGTCGCCGCGGAGACCTCCGTGAAGTTCGACATCAAGTGGGCGGGGTTCTCGGCAGGCCGAAAGGGGGGCGAGGGGTTCATCCTCGAACGGTTCACCGGAACGGGAACCCTGTTCATCGCCGGCGCCGGCAACTTCATCGACCTGAACCCGTCCACGTATGGCGGGAAGATCCAGGTCGACACGGGGTGCGTGGTGGCGTTCGAGGACGGCATCACCTACGGCGTGGAGCGGATCGGGAAGTTCGACGCGAAGGGGTTGAAGACGGCGCTCTTCGGCGGCGAGGGGATGTCGCTGGCCACGCTGGAGGGCGACGGGCAGGTCATCCTGCAGTCCGTCAACATGGTGGCGCTGGCCCGGACGCTGGTGCACGCCAGCGGGCAGGCCTCCACGGAGGGGACGGCGGGCTCGCTGCGGGGCCTGCTCGGCGGAAGCACGGACTAGCTTCGGCGGAAGGAGGTCGTGATGGGCTTTCTGGACAAGGTGAAGCAGGCCGCGGAGAAGGCGGCCGAGGGCGCCAAGAAGGGGACCGCGCAGGTCAAGGAGAAGATCGAGCTGCAGCAGCTCCGCAAGAAGGCAGACGAGAACGCCAGGCAGCTCGGCTACCTCATCGTGCGGGAGCGGGAGGGCACGCCGGCGGGCGAGGAGGCCGCCCGGCTGGTCCAGGAGATCCAGTCGCTCGAGGCGCAGATCAAGGAGGCCGGCGAGGAGCAGGCCACCGATTCGGCCGAGGCCGGCGCGGCGGTGGCCACGGCCGAGGCCGGCCCGGGACCGGCGCCCGCCCCCCCGGCCGCTCCGGCTCCCCCGACGCCCGTCCCGACGTCCTCCTCGGAGCCGGCGCCGGGCGACTTCAAGCTGGAGTAGCGGCCGCAGTCCGGCCGGGGACGGCGCCCGGGTAGACTCCCGCGCCGTGCCCACGGTCACGCTCGTCTCCTTCGCCGGCCGGGGCGACGCCGGCGACGACCTCCGGCTGCGCGGGACGGTTCACGCCATCCACGACCTCGCTCCTCACACCGGGATCACCGCGGTAGTGGGTGGGCCCGACCGCGTCGCGGCGTTCCTGGATCCGTCGATCCGGCTGGTGGAGGGGCCGCTCAGGACGCTTGCCGGGATCGACGCGCCTTCACCCTGGAGCCTGCTCGGGCGACATAGCACCCGGGCGTCGAGGCAGGTCCTGGAGAGAGCGCTGGCCGAACCCGGCCCGAACGCTGTTCGCGACAGCATGGCGGCCGTCGAGTCCGCGGACCTGGTCGTGTTCGTCGGCGGCGGCTACCTCAACGACCTTCGCCCGCTGCGACTGCTGGCCGCGTGGATGTTGGCCCGGGCCGCCCGCCGTCGCGGCGTGCCGTACGTGCTGTTCGGGCACTCGGTGGGCCCGTTCGAGCACGGCGGATCGCTGCCCAGGGCGCGGCAGCTCCTGGAGGACGCCCGAGCGATCGGGATCCGCGAGCCCCGCTCGTCGTGGGAGCTCGCGGCGCTGCTCCGGGGCCGCCACGCCGAACCCGTGGGCGACCCGGCGCTGCTCCTCGTGGATGCGGACCAGGCCGCCGAGCCCGGCCCCCGGGTCCTGGCGAACTTCCCCGGCGTGCGGCAACTGGCCGAGTACCGGAAGGCGCCGATGGACCCCACGCTGACCCTGGCCGACGGCGTGTACATGGCCGCCCGCCAGCTTCGGGCCGAGGTGAGCTTCGTGGAGGCGAGCTCGCCGCCGTCGTCGGACGACCGCGCCGGGAACGCCGTGGTGGACGCGGGCCTCCTGGCGAACATCCCCCGCGGGGAGCCGGTCGCACTCTCCGCAGGGAGCCCGAACCTGCCCCCCGCCGGAGTCCTGATCTCCACCGAGCACGACCTGTGTTCGTGGGCCCTCGGCTGCGGCATCCCGGCGGTCGGCGTGGCGCTCACGCCGCACGCGCGCCATGAGCTCCGCGGACTGATGGACCTGTTCCAGCGCCCGGACTGGGTGTGGGTGCCAGAGGCCGAGTTCGGCATCCACGACCTCAGCTCGCGCGCCGTCCAGGCCGCGAACGACCCCAACCGGTCCCAGCTCCGGGACACCGCCGGCGCCCTGGCCGCCCGCCAGCGGGCCTGGCTTTCCTCGCTGCTCGGCTGAAGCCCGGCCGCCCGGAGAATTAACGGCCGCGTAACCGTCGCGGCGGAGGCGCTCGGCTACCCTCGGTGGCATGACGCTTTCCAACGAAGCGGAGTTCGTGCTGCGGACCGTGGAGGACCGCGGGATCCAGTTCATCCGGCTGTGGTTCACCGACGTGCTCGGCATACTGAAGTCCTTCGCCATCACCCCGCAGGAGCTGGAAGGGGCCCTGACCGAGGGGATGGGGTTCGACGGCTCGTCCATCGAGGGGTTCGCACGGATCCAGGAATCGGACATGGTGGCCCGGCCGGACCCGTCCACGTTCCAGATCATCCCGTACCGCTCCGAGCAGCACGTGGCGAGGATGTTCTGCGACATCCACCAGCCCGACGGCACGCCCTTCGACGGCGACCCCCGCGGCGTGCTGAAGCGCCAGCTGGACCGGGCGGCGGAGTTCGGGTTCACCTTCTACGTCGGCCCCGAGCTGGAGTACTTCTACTTCAAGGACGCCGCGGGGACCGAGTTCCTGGACCAGGGCGGGTACTTCGACCTCACGCCGCTCGACGTGGCCACCGACTATCGCAAGCGCACCGTCCAGTACCTCGAGGCCATGGGCATCCCCGTGGAGTACGTGCACCACGAGGTGGCGCCGTCGCAGCACGAGATCGACCTCCGGTACACCGACGCCCTGTCCATGGCCGACAACGTGATGACCTACCGGCTGACCGTGAAGGAGGTCGCCCAGGAGGTGGGCGTGTACGCCACGTTCATGCCCAAGCCCGTCCTCGGCGTGAACGGCAGCGGGATGCACACGCACCAGTCGCTGTTCGAAGGAGAGCGCAACGCGTTCTTCGACTCCACCGACGAGTACCACCTGTCCAAGGTGGCCAAGGGGTACATCGCCGGCCTGCTGGCCCACGCGCCCGAGATCACCCTGGTGACCAACCAGTGGGTGAACTCGTACAAGCGGCTGGTGCCGGGATACGAGGCGCCCGTGTACGTGTGCTGGGCCCGCCGGAACCGCTCCGCGCTGGTCCGCGTGCCGATGTACAAGCTGGGCAAGGAATCCGCGACGCGCATCGAGTTCCGGTCGCCGGACCCGGCGTGCAACCCGTACCTCGCGTTCGCCGCCATGCTGGCGGCGGGCCTGGCCGGGATCGAGGGCGAGTACGAGCTGCCGCCGGAGGCCTCCAACAACATCTACGAGATGACCGACGAGGAACGCCGCGCGGCGGGCATCGCGTCGCTGCCCGAGAGCCTGCACGAAGCCATCCAGGTGGCCGAGCAGTCCAAGGTGCTGCGGGACGCCCTGGGCGAGCACGTCCACGAGTACCTCATCCGCAACAAGCGCGAGGAGTGGGACGCGTACAAGGGCTACGTGACCCCCTACGAGCTGGAGCGGTACCTCCCCATCCTGTAGTTGCGTCGAGCGCCGGAATAGCGACCGCGCTGGACAGCTTGATGTTTCGGCTGTCTATGCTTAGACTGTCTGGGTAATGCGAGCGGATCTCGTTCGAGGCCACCTTGATCTGCTGGTTCTTTCGGTCGTGGCCGAAGGAGCCACTCACGGCTACGCCGTTGCCGATGCGCTGCGCACGAGGAGCGGCGGCGATTTCGACCTGCGCGAGGGAACGCTGTATCCGGCCCTCTACCGCCTCGAGGGGAGCGGGTTGCTCGCCAGCGGGTGGCAGGACGCCGGCGGCCGTCGCCGGCGCGTCTACCGGCTCACCCGAGCCGGGCGACGCGCCCTCGAGGGCAGGAGGAGAGAGTGGACGGCCTTCTCCCGCGCCGTGGCCAGCGTGATCGGAGCAACTCCGTGGACCGACCCGGCCTAATCGACGCGTTCGTCGAACAGCTGGCGGGCCTCGGTCGGGAGGCCGGGATCGATGCCACACGGCTCGCCGCAGAGGTGGCGGACCACTTGACCGAGTCCGTCGCCGGATACCGATCCGCCGGCATCGAGCATGGCGAGGCGGAGCGTCGAGCCGTCGAGGCGTTCGGGAACGCCGAGGCACTCGTCGCGGCCCTGGCCGCGGAGGTGAAGGGAGGACGCATGGCCCGAACCACCAGATTCACGCGCATCGCCGCGACGACGGCAGCGCTGATCGCCAGTGCCGTGCTCGCGGGCATTCACATGGACTGGGATGCTGCGGCCGCCGGCACGCCGGTCCAGTTGGCGGTGGTCGCCGCGGGAGTCGTTCTCGGTATTTCGCTCCTCGCGCTGGCGGCCGCCCACATCAGAACGGTCCCGGAACGTCCCGCCGCCGGTAGAGTGGTCGCCTGGGGCGCATCGTGGGCCGCCCTGGGCACGCTGTCGGCCTGGGGCGGAACCCGTCTCGGTGGCGCAGACATCAACCTGGGGGGCCGCCCGTTCCTGGCCTCGGTCGGGCTCCTGGCATTGCTGGTGACGTGGGCCTCCCGATCGTTGCATCTCCTGGCGGGCACCGGGTTGGGCATGCTCAACGCGGGCGGCCTCGCCCTGCTGTTGAACGGAGCCCTCAGCGGCACGTGGCGACCCCTGGGCGCTATCGGCGAAGGCCAGGCCAACCTGGGCATCGAGCTGATCCTGATCGGCTGGCTTCTCTTGGTGGCCTCGTGGGCGGGCGGCCCCCGCGGCATCCGGGCACGAGCCGGGGTGGGCCGTTCTCTGATGTCCCTGGGCAGGCGGTTGGCGCCGACACCTCCACGGCTGCCACAGACGGAGTCGGGCGCCAACCCGTAGGTCCTTTGTGATGTATACTGCGCTGTATGCGCAGCGTTCGGACCCAGATCTATCTGACAATCGAGCAGCGGAAGAGGCTCGATGCGAGGAGCAGCCGCGAGGGCAAGACGCTCGCCCAGCTCATCCGAGAGGCAGTCGATCGGTACACGGGGGAGGAGCCCCCGGACGCCAACCAAGCGCTGAAGGCAACGTTCGGAGCGCTCCCGGAGCTCGACGTGCCGGATCGCGGGGAATGGGACCGCGGCGTTGGCTGACCTCCTCGTGGATACGGACGTGTTCGTCGACCATCTTCGAGGTCATCGCGCGCTCGTCCCCGGTCGGAATCGCATCTTCTACTCGGTGATCACTCGTGCGGAGCTGTTCGCCGGCCGAGGGGCCGAAGAGGATCCCATCCACACCCTCCTCGCCCCCTTCCTCGAGGTGGACGTGAGCCGCGCGATCGCGGAAGCCGGCGGGCGGCTGCGGCGCGAGGTATCGATCTCGCTCCCCGACGCCATCATTGCGGCCACCGCGCTCCAGGGCGAGATGAGCCTGCTGACCCGGAACCGACATGAGTTCGACCGGGTCCCAGGGTTGAGGCTCCGCCCCCCGGGCTGACCGTTCCTCTACCCTGGCCATGTGCCGGCCGAGCGCATCGTCGACAGGCTGTTCCGCGTCCTCCGGGGCTATGTGAACGCGTACGTCCTGGAGGACGAGTCCGGGCTGGTCCTGATCGACTGCGGCATGCCGAAGCGTGCCGACCGCATCGCGTCGGCCATCCGCGAGACGGGGCACGAGCCCGAGGACGTGGAGCACATCCTGGTCACGCACCACCATCTCGACCACACCGGGAGCCTGGCCGCGCTGGCCGGGCGAACCGGCGCCACCGTGTACGTCCATCCCGCCGACGCCGCGGTGGTCTCGGGCGCGTCCATGCCGCCGCCGCCCAACCGCGCGAAGCTCTCGGGCCGGACCATCGGGCCGCTGCTGGTCCGGCTCGGGCCGAAGCGGGCCGACCCGGCGAAGGTGGACGAGGACCTGGTCGACGCCACCGAGCTCCCGTTCGCGGGAGGCCTCCGGGTCATCCACACCCCCGGGCACACCGCCGGCCAGACGTCCTTCCTGCTGCCCCGCGACGGCGGGGTGCTCATCGCGGGTGACGCGGCGCGAGCGGCCGGCCGGCGGGTGGGTCCGCCCACCGGTGCCGTGTTCGGCATGTTCACCGAGGACCTCCAGGAAGCGAGGCGGAGCTTCCGCAGGCTGGCCGAGCTGGACTTCGACGTGGCGGTGTTCGGGCACGGCGACCCCGTCCGGTCGGGAGCGGCCGAGGTGTTCCGTCGGGTGGCGGCCCGCCTCCCCGCCTGAGGCGCTGAATGCGCTGGTCAGCGTAGGGAAATTCGGCCTGGTCGGACGTTTGGCCCTCCCCCGGCCGGGGAACGAGTGGCCCGCATTTTGTCCGCACAGGAGGGGAGGGGGAACATGCGCGCCTCGCGACCTCGCATCGCGTTGCTCGCGGTGCTCTGCGTCCTGGCCGTGTTCACGGCCATCCAGGCGAGCGCCTCGACACCGAGCTCCGGCACGATCGGCGACTCGCCCGATCCGTCGTCGGTGTCATGGACCGGTCCGCCAGGGTCGTTCCCGATTCCCGGACCGAATCCGACCAACTGCCAGGACGAGGGGGATCCGTCCCAGTACGACCACTTCACCCTGACCGTCGACGTCACGCCCGACTACTGGCTCACCCACGCCGGCGGGGCCATCGTCGAGATCGACTGGAGCACCCCGGCGGACGACTTCGACCTATACGTGTGCCAGAACGGCGCCGACGTGAAGCACTCTGCCAACGGCGAGACCACCAAGGAGAACGTGTTCATCCCGGCGGCCTCGGGCGTGTACGACGTCCAGGTCGAGTACTACCAGGACATCACCGGCGAGGGGTATTCGGGGACCGCCACGTTCGACACGCACCCCGGCTCGGGCGGCATCCTGTTCGACAGCTCGAACCCGCCCACATTCCAGGCCGCGACCATCGTGTCCGCGCACTTCCTGGGGGCCGAGCCCCAGCAGACCATCGAGCGGCCGGTGCTGGGCGGCCAGCCCGGGGCGGTCGACCCGAACCGGATGTTCGTCGACTGGCCGCTGTCGTCCCGAACCGAGATCGGACAGATCAGCCGCTCGCTCGACGGCGGGAACACCTTCCGCCTGCTGCTGGACCTGACCTGCGCCGAGCGGAGCCGGCCCGACTGCACGACCGGCGGCGGCGGCGACACCGAGGAGGACGTCAACCCCTACAACGGGCAGCTGCTGTTCGCCGACCAGGAGGTCGTGGTCAACGAGGCCTTGGCCAGCTCCACCGACCACGGCGACAGCTTCCCGGTCGATCGGCAGCACTCCGTGACCGACATTCCCGACGTGGACCGCCAGTGGATCGGTGTCATCGACCCCAGCATCTTCTCGGTGAACAGCGTGCCGGTGGAGGGATTCCTGGCCTACCACCAGCCGGGGACGGACCAGATCATCCTCGGCATCGGTGAGGACGGGAACCCGATCCCTCAGGCCGTCCCCCAGGTGCCGCTGGTGGGCCAGAGCGGGCAGATGCGCGTGGACAACACCAACGGTCCGGCCCGGGGCTGGATCTACCAGCCGTTCCGGGCGTTCATCAACCCCGACCTGTCCGGCGGCCAGTTCGAGGTGGCCACGGCCTACGCGCCGAACTACCAGGACCCCACTGCCTGGCATGTCACCCAGATCACCACGGACAGCCCGACCATCTTCCCGTGGCTGGCCCTGGACAACCACGGGAACGCGTACGCGGTGTGGGTCACCGACGGACAGGTCTTCCTGTCCACCGCCCCCATCGATGACCGCTCGAACGACCCGTCGCTGGGCGGGATCCCGGGCGCCTACTGGACGCCGGAGGTCAACATCACGCCTCCCGGTGTGGGCAGCACCGTGTTCCCGGAGGTCATCGCGGGCAACGTGGGGCGCATCGCCGTGGCGTTCGACGGGACTACGGGCTTCCTCGGCGTCTCCGACGACGCCCCCGACGGGACGCCGTGGAGCACCTACGTCGAGGTCATCACCAACGCCCTGGGCCGCAACGGCCCCCCTGTGGCGGACGTGGGCACCGTCAACCACCGGCTCATCCACACCGGCAGCATCTGCACCAGCGGGACGACCTGCACCGGCGACCGCTCACTGCTCGACATGATCGACGTGAACTACGACACGGCCGGTCGGGTGGGCGTGGTGTACACCGACAACAACAGCGGCTTCGCCACGACGAACCCGTCCAGCCCCACCACCAGCCGGTCGCCGTTCGTGCACTTCGCCAAGGAGCTAAACGGGCCGTCGCTGCTGAGCGGCAACCCCTTCGTGGCCGGGAAGGTGCGGACGGGCTCGGCGCCCGACCCCACGGGCGACGCGACCTGGCCCAACACCGCGGCGGGGCAGAACCTGCCGTCGCTGGACATCCTCCGGTCCAAGCTCTACAGGAACGGCGGAAACCTGGTCGCGTCGATCAAGCTGGCCGACCCCACCGTGGCGGGGATGCAGCGGGACCTTGCCGCGTACAACGCGGTGCCGAGCACGGATGCGCCGGCCCAGCGGCTCCAGTACGTGCTGCGGTTCGACACGCCGGACGACATCTTCTTCACGTCCATGGAAGTCATGACCGACGGCACCCTCCGGTTCTTCGGCGGGAAGATGGATGAGAACGACCGCATCCTCAACCCCGCCTCCGGCGGCGCCGTCGCCGCGGGGTACAACACGGACGCCGGGGTCAACGTGATCGGCCGGATCAACGCCCAGGGCGCCATCGTAATGCGGGTGGCGCTGGCGGACCTCGGCCTGTCGCCGGGAACGGCCTTCTACTCCGCCACCGGCTTTGCCATGGCCGGGCCGACGGAGCAGGCCCAGACCCTGGCCACGATGATGCGGACGGTGGACGCCGCACCGCCCTTCGACGGGCAGCTGTAACGGGGGCACGCGGCGCGGGGCGGGGGCCTGGAGTCCCCGCCCCACTGCCGCTTGGGCTCACTAAGCTTGGGCCGTGATCCGCATAGCCCTCGGCCAGATCAACTCCACGGTCGGCGACCTGGAGGGGAACGTCGAGAAGATGGCCGAGTGGACGGCCCGGGCCACGGAGGCCGGCGCGGACCTGGTGTGCTTCCCCGAGCTCGCGATCACCGGCTACCCGCCCGAGGACCTGGTCCTGCGACCCCAGTTCGTGCGGGACAACCTCGAGGCACTCGAGGACCTGGCCCGGCGGACCGACGGCGGCTGCGCCGTCCTGACGGGCTTCGTGGACCGCACGGAGCGCGGCCTGCACAACGCGGCCGGACTGCTGGCCCACGGCGAGGTGGTGGCCCGGTACCACAAGGTCCGTCTCCCGAACTACGGCGTGTTCGACGAGCAGCGGTACTTCGTGCCGGGAGAGGCAGCCTGTCCGGTGCTGCTGAGCTCGTCGGCGCTGGGCATCTCGGTGTGCGAGGACGCCTGGTGGCCGGGTCCGCCGTGGGAGCAGTACGCGCGGATGCACGCCGGAGTGATCCCGAACATCAACGCGTCGCCCTACTACCGGGAAAAGAGCGCCGAACGCTTGGAGGTGGCTCGGGCCCGGGCCCGGGAGACCGGTGCCTGGATTGTGTACGTCAACTCGGTGGGCGGCCAGGACGAGCTGGTGTTCGACGGCGGGTCGATCGTGGTCTCACCGGACGGCGAACTCGCCTGGCATGCGGCCATCTTCGAGGAGGACCTCCTGGTCGTCGACATCGACGTCCCGGAGGCGCCGGCCGAATATCCGGGTCCCACCGTCGAGGGCATCGCCAAGCCCCCGCTCCCCGACCCGGTGCGCCCGCCGTGGCCTCCGGGGGTGGAGGGGGTGTACCGCGCGCTGGTGCTCGGCCTCGGCGACTACGTTCGCAAGAACGGGTTCCGCGAGGTGGTGGTGGGCCTGTCCGGCGGCATCGACTCGGCGCTGGTGGTCACCCTGGCCGCCGACGCTCTCGGCCCGGGGTGCGTCCGGGCCCTCGCCATGCCGTCGCCGTACTCCTCGGCCGAGAGTGTCGAGGACGCCGTCGAGATGGCCGGACGCGCCGGGATCCGCCTGGACGAGGTCCGGATCGACGACGTGTTCAAGGCGTACCTCAGCGCGCTGGAGGATCTGTTCCGCGACACGCCCGAGGGGGTGGCGGAGGAGAACCTTCAGGCCCGCATCCGCGGGAACCTGCTGATGGCGCTGTCCAACAAGTTCGGGACCCTGGTCCTGGCCACCGGCAACAAGAGCGAGATGGCCGTGGGGTACTCCACGCTGTACGGCGACCTCGCGGGCGGATTCGCGCCGATCAAGGACGTGCCCAAGACCCTGGTGTACGAGCTGGCCCGGTGGCGAAACGGGCGGTCCGACCCGGCTCCCATCCCCGACCGCGTGCTGTCGAAGCCGCCCTCGGCCGAGCTGCGGCCGGATCAGAAGGACACCGATTCGCTCCCGCCGTACGAGCAGCTCGACCCGATCATCGAGGCCTACGTGGAGGACGACCGCTCCCTCGACGAGATCGTGGCCGGCGGCGCCGACCAGTTGCTGGTGGAACGGGTGGTGGCGATGATCGACCGGGCCGAGTACAAGCGGCGCCAGGCGCCACCGGGGGTGAAGATCACGCCGAAGGCGTTCGGACGGGACCGCCGGCTTCCCATCACGAACGCCTACGGGAGGGCCCGGCCGCCGCGAGGCCCCGCCGGCCCGGTCTCCACGCGCGAGGAGTAGGGGCCGGCTCCGCTCCGCTGTCCGGAGCTACTGGAGCGTCCACACCACCGTCACGGACACCTGGACCTGCACCGGTCCCGGGTTCACCGGAGTGGTGGCGGCGCCGGCGGCGGGAGCGAACTCGCCGTACGGGATCGGCGAGGGGGCGCTGCCCTCGGTGATGGAGACCACGGCGCCGAGCTGGGCGCCGGCCGCGTCGGCCAGGGCAGCCGCCTGGGTCCGCGCGTCCGCCACCGCCTGCTTCAACGCGTCGGTGAGGCCCTGGTTGGCGTTCGACATCTGGAACGTGACGCCGTTCTCCACGTTGGCGCCCGCCCCCACGGCGTCGTCGATGGCCTTCCCGACCAGCGACAGGTCGTGCAGCGTGACCGAGATGTCGTTCTCCGCCACGTAGGAGGTGATGGTGGAGCCGTCGTTCGAGTAGTTCGGGTACAGGGTCACCGACGTGGTGACGATGTCGTCCGACTTGATCCCGAGGGCCTGGAGCGCCTTCATCACCGCGGTCATGCGGGTGGCATTCTCCTGGAGGGCGTCTGCCGCGTCCGAAGTCTGCGTGCGGACCCCCATGCCGAGCACAGCCTCGTCGGGCTGCGAGGTCACGGTCCCCGTTCCGGTCACGGTCACTGTGTTGGCGGCTCCCGGCGCTCCGATGGGCGGCGGGCACGGGATGTTCGTGGACGGGCAGGCGATCGAGGGGATCGCGGGAAGGACCCGCGTCTGCGAGCCGCCCGCGTTCGGCGCACGGGCGGGTGTCACCCCTGCGGTGCCCAGGCCCACCGCTCCGACGGCCGACCCGTGGGTGGATGTGGCCGGCGCCGTGGGCCGCGCCGGCGAGGCGAGAGATGGAACGACCGCGGCGAGGGTGATCGCCACGGCCGAGACGATGACGGCGACTGCGATGCGACGGGTGCTCATGGGCTGCTCCCTCTGGTCGGGACGCCGGGTTCGACGGCCACCGCGGTCCGGAACGTTCCCGGGGGCGCGATGACGTCCGCGCCGCCCAGAGTTGAGCCGGACTCGTCCGAGGGCGGTGGCGCATTGGGCGACCGAGCGGATTCCGCCTGGTGGCCTTCGAGAGAGCTCACCACCGGCCGATACACTTCACACGGTTTCGGGCCGGTAGCTCAGTGGGAGAGCAGGGGGCTTTTAACCCTCGTGTCGAAGGTTCGATCCCTTCCCGGCCCACCCACATATCTACCAGGGCAAACGCAGGTTCCCGCTGGTCAGAGCACGTTTCCGGACCCGATCCCGGCTCCCTTCCCCGACTTCCCCTAAGACCCGGGAGACCCCGAATCCGCGTCGCCGCGCGTCGCCGTCGCGTCGCGAACTGAACGACGGGGGATCGCCTCCGTTCCGTTTGAACCCATGCGTAGCTCGAACTCGTCGCCTATCGGGCCAAGGGGAAGCCAATCATCGTGGATGTGCCATACAGCCCCACACTTGCATTCGAAGCGATGAGGGTGGCCATCAAACCCAAGGAAGAACGCGACCCCCCTCCGGCTGGTTGAACGAGGGTTGCCTCCACGGCTCGGTCCCTTCGGAGCGTCCGCCACGCCATCTCCTGGCCGGATGTGCCACAGCATCCCGACGTCCCACTCCCCCAACTCGTTCCCGCACTTGCCACAGAAGAGGACTGGGCCCTCGCGTTCTTTCACGGTCACCTTCGAATCCTTCTCCGTCGGGCCGGGACGGCCCCGATAGCCCGGAACCGCCGGAGGGGCTAAGATACCCGGAAGCGAACCGGACCACGGGGGCTCTCCCCTGGGACCTCCCAGGAACCCCCGGACCTCCGAGCCTGCCAGGGGCCGACCCGTACGCGGGGCGACTGGAAGCGGGGCGAGGAGGTCGTTGTATGTCCCGTTCGGTCCCTGTCGAGGGTCCTCGCCGCTTATCTCTGCGCAAGGCAGCCCTCCGGCTCGGCATCTCGGAGAAACAGCTCCGTAATGCCTGCCTGGCGGGCCGTCTCCCTCACTACCGATACGCGACTGGACCCGAGCGGAAGCGCGGGCGCATTGCCATTGACCTGGAGGTCGTGGAGCGGCTTGAACGCGAGGCCGCTGTCCCCGAGTCCTCAAACGGCATCCCCGCCTCAGAGACAATCCGCCGCGCTCGGGAGTCGAACCGCAAGGCCAAGAAGTCCAGCAAACGATGAAGCATCCGAGACGCTCGGGGCCGCATGAGCCCACTTTGAGGCCGTGCCCCGCCTTCCATGGAAGGAGAGCCGCATGGCTTTGAATCAGAAACGAGGAGGGCGGGGCACCTCCGCTAAGGCACCCCGCCTAGTGGCTCCTCGAAAGCAGATCGCTCCCGAGAAAGATACGCCACGGCGGAAGCGCTGGCCTGCCGGGTTCCCTGAGCCCGTTCGCCTCGCCCACGAGCGGGGTCTTGTCGTGATTCCTCGACCTAGCAACGGAAGGTTGTGGATTGACTGGAAGGAGTACCAGACCCGTCGTCCGACCCGGGCAGAGTTGATCCGGTGGTTCGAGGAGTTCCACGGCCGCGACCCTAGCGGCATGTGGCAGGTGCTGTGTGGCCTGCCCGATGGCATATGCGTTCTCGACCTCGATACCAAGCGCGGGCAGCGAGGCATGGAGACCCTTGCCAGGTTGGGCCTTTCACCGACCGTCGAAACCCCGTCCGGAGGCGCTCACCTGTGGGTGAAGTCGCCCGGCTATCCGGTTCGGACCCGGAGTCGCGTCGATGGATACCCTGGGATGGAACTACTCGGCGAGCGGCACCTAGCTACGTTCTATGGCCATCGCCACGACGGGGAGTACCGGTTCCACCCCGGCGGCGGGAGATACGAGGTATCGGAGCTTCCTCCCGACCTCCAAGAGCTGTTTCAGAAGGAGGCTCAGAAGCCGCCCCCCATCGTGCTCCCGGTGGACATCCCCGAAGGGTTCGCTGACTTCGTCCCGGCCAAGCGCCTGCTCGAACAGGCTCTCGGGCGGGTTCAGGACGGTCATGGGCGGCACGACACAGCGATCTGGCTGGGGCTGCGCTTGTGCGATGAGCGGATCGTCGAGAAGGAGGCGCTGGCCCAGAAGGTCATGTTCAAGTTTGCCGATGCAGTCCAGGGAGTGAAGGAGGGCGACGTATTCACCCGCCACGAGTCGTTCAGCGTGCTCCATTGGTGCCTGGCCCAACCTCGCCGCCCTCCGTCCCGGCTTTGGATGCTCGCCTATCGCGACACGGACGGTGGGAACGCTCGGCGGCTCGTGGCCGTATGTGCGGACGACCTCCGCTACTGCGTCCCGAGGAAGCGGTGGCTCGTTTGGGATGGACGACGCTGGAAGGAGGACGACACGCTTGAGGTCGAGCGCCGAGCCAAGGACATCGTTCAGCGCATGTTCGAGGATGCGTCGAGGCTCACCAGCAAAGAGCAGCGGGACCGGATGCTGTCGTGGGGCCGGAGGAGTGACTCCCGAGGGCGATACGAGGCGATGGTGGCGCTGGCTCGAAGCGAGCCCGGCATCCCCGTGCTGGCGGAGGAGTTGGACCGTGATCCGTGGGCGCTCAACGTCCTCAATGGGACCCTCGACCTTCGGACAGGCGAGCTACGACCGCATCGGCGAGGCGACCTCATCACGAAACTCGCGCCTGTCGCCTACGACTCAGGGGTCGAACCGACCCGGTGGTTTCGGTTCCTGGAGCGCGTCGTCCCGGATGCTACGGACCGCGCCTTCCTCCAACGGGCAATCGGCTACAGCCTCACGGGGGACACCAGGGAGGAGGTCCTGTTCCTTCTGGATGGGAGAGGAGCGAACGGCAAAAGCACGTTGCTCGAAACGATACGTGCGTTGCTGGGCGACTACGCGCAAGCCGCACCTGAGGGACTACTCGAAGCGAAGCGCCGGGACCCGAGTGCGGCGTCTCCTGACGAGGCCCGCCTTCCAGGCAAACGATTCGTCACCCTGATCGAGACCTCCGAGGGCGGGCAACTCCGAGAGAACAGCATCAAGAGCCTCATCAGCGGCGAACGCCGGACCGCCCGAGCGCTATATCAGGACCCCTTTGAGTTCGATCCGGTAGCGAAGTTCTGGGTGGCCACCAACCACCTGCCGATCATCAGGGGCTCCGACGAGGGCATCTGGCGCCGCCTACGTCGGGCTCCTTTCGAGGTCCACATTCCCAAGGACGAGCGCGATCCGCACCTCAAGGCGAAGCTCCGTCGCCGCTCGGAGCTATCCGGCATCCTGAACTGGGCGATCGCGGGGCTTCGTGCCTGGCGCAAGGAGGGCCTCGGGGAGCCCCGGCACGTCATCCGGGCGACGAAGGCCTACCGCGAGGAGCAAGACGTGTTCGGCTCGTTCCTGGACGAGTGTTGCGATGTGGGAGAGGGAGAGTGGGACACGGCCGCGACACTGTACAGCACCTATGTAGGATGGTGTGAAAGGAACCGCTATCGCCCGATGACTCAGGTTTCCTTTGGCCGGAAGCTCCGGGAGCGCGGATTCCGGCCGAGGAAACAGACGCACGGGAACGTCCGGACGTGGCAGGGAGTCGGCGTTCGATAGCCCGGGGCGCGAGCGGATCGGTCCCGCCGTTCGAAGGTCCTTTCTAGGCGAGCGTACCCTCGATCCGCTCGCCCGGCGCTCGCCAATCCGCTCGCGGTGTTCCCTCTGGTAGTTAGGTCTTTCAGACGTACGCGAGCGAAAGCGAGCGCACTATTCGAGAACTTTCTTCACTTGCAATTACGCGAGCGGACTTTCGAAACGTCGCGCTCGCGCCGCTCGCTGCGCTCGCGCTCGACTGGCGTACGGTATAGCCTATGGCAACGCCGAGGGTGCGAACGACGGCAGATGGACGCGGGATCGTGCGAATTTCGCCGGTTACAAAGGCCATCATTGACGGCACGGAAGACCTAAGCACCTGGACCCAGGAGGAGTTAGAACGCGGGATACGGCGGGGGCAAGACGGCCGTTTCAGGAAGCCGCCCCGATTGGTCGCCAAGGCCGTACATGACGAATTAGTCAGGCGCCGCATGAGCCGAGCCTATGACCTCCTCCGGAAGTCCACCTACGACGCGGTGCGTCTTCTCCGGGAGGTCGTGAATGATGACGAAGCGGACCTGGTGGTCCGTGTGAAGGCAGCAGAACTCATCCTCGACCGGGTGCTCGGGAAGGCTCCGCAGACCGTCGCCCTCGACGTCACGGCAAACTCGGCTCCGTGGCAGCGCATGGCGGCCACGGCCATCGTATCGATTGTCGGCAACCAAGACCAGATCGGAGCTTCCGAGGTCGTGGAGGGCGAGGTCGTACCCGAGGACTAGGCTGGAGAGGTACGCTTCGATCGTGGGGCAGGAACCTTGGGATCGGGCCGAGGCCGAACGCCGGTTCCATCGGGCGATGGTCAATGGCTATGAACGTTTGAAGCGGGAGATCGATTACCACGCGACGTACTTCAAGCGGATGGTTGATGCGGATGGAGGAGTCGCTGCGGCTAAGCATCTCCTTGGTGGCCGGCCGCAGGATTACGCCGAGGGCTTCACCACACTATGGGAAGCCCGCCGTCTTGAGATGAGCGTTGAGTTCTTCTCCCTTCTCCCGGAGTATGCGCCTCTGTTCACCGATGAAGAGCAAGCGAACGCGCGTTGGAGATTGGAGGAGCATCACTTCAGCGTAGACGTGGCGCTCCGACGCCACGCCGACGACCCGAACTGGCCCTGAAGCCAGGGGAGGCGCGGGTCGAGTACCCCCGGCTCGCGTGAGTCCTTTCCGCTCGTAGCGACGCTCGGCACACCCGTTGGTCGGACTCGGCGACGCGCTACGACGCGAGGACCCCCGAAAACGGCCCTATTTCAGCCTCTCGGGCCTTTCCCCGGCCCCGATCCCTGCGGACGGCGCTAAATGGCCCGGAGGACATCGGAGAACGCGAAATTCGGGGTCTCTAGCGCCGTTCTCGACCTCGCCCGATCGACACTTGCCAGCGGGCTCAGCGAAGCTGGCGTAGAATTCGTCAAGGAGCCTGACTATCTCGGCAAGGAGGAGGATGATGCCTGAACGAGCGGAGAACCTCCATCGCGCCCTAACCGGCGCTCGTCGGATGGCTGATCGAGCCCAGTCGGAGTTCCTGAATGCTGAACAGCTGCTTGCAGAGCTAGAGGAGCGCGAGGCGAGGCAAGCACAGAGGGATGAGATTCGGCGGGCGGAGATGTCCCATCGTTTTCCGGCTTTGGAGAGGGGAGTCTAGGAGATGGCGCGAAGGACGCTGGCTGATGCTACAAATGTCCTGAAGGGATTACTTCCGAGCCTACCGCCTCGAATCGCAGAGCCCTACCAGGAACTCCTCCGCGAGAGCAAGGCCATGGCTCGCCGCCTTGCGTTTGAGCGTCTCTCGGCGGAAGAGACAGATGCGCTGTCGCAGATAGGTTCCGCTCGCGATGAGTTGACCACGATCCGCCAGGAATACGAGGCTCTTATCGCTGGAGGCAACCTCGGGCGGGTCTCAGTCCTCGAATACCGACAGCGTCTGAAGGATTTTGCTCACCGCCAAGCTCGCGCCGAGGCTCTCCTGGGGAGCGCCGCGGCTGCGGTCGAGTCTGTGGCCCGCCTCGAATCCAATCCGCTGGGCTGGTACGACGAGACGGCCCGCCGCTTCCCGAGCATGCTTCCTGACTTCCCGTGGTAGAAGTCGCCGACTGGCTCGCCCGGGTGGCCCTCGAACGGAGCATGTCTGAGTTCGGACGACAGCTTGATTCCTTGGATGCACCAGAAGCGCTGCACCGGCTAGCTCTCGCCGACGGGCGCATGCAGTTGTTCACCGAGGCCCTGAGCGATCTTCCAGAGGGTCAACACGTGGATTGCTACACGACCTGGCTCCAGTGGTCCCGCCGGCAGGCTCGCCGCCTCATGGACCGACTCAGCGAAGCGGAACAGGCTGCGCTCCTCAAGCAGATCGACGGCTGCTCACATGGCACTCTCTTCAGGTCGCCTAACGCTCCCTGGTGTTGGCAGTGCGGGGAGGAAAGCTGGGAGGAAATCAAGGCGGACCCCCACACCGAATCATGGTGGGGCATCGACTCAGTGGGCTGATTGGTTTCAGACCGCCCACCTCGCCCTGTCGAGGGTTCGAGCGCGCGGCTCATTCTGTCGTCTCGCTTGCAGCGAGACTCATGTTCGGACATGCTCCCTCCGAGGACTTGGCTTCGCTCAAGTATCAGGAGGGTGGACCAGCATGGCACCTGCGGTGAGCACAACTCTGGACTTGATCGATACCGGCGCGATCGCTCTACCCGAGTTCCAACGAGGCTATGTGTGGAACCGCGACCAGGTTCGCGGCTTCATGCGGTCTCTGTATCGCCGCTATCCTGTTGGTAGCTTACTGGTGTGGCGCACCCCGGCCAAAGCTGCGCCGGCGCGCGGGAAAACGTCTGACGGACTCGGGTACGTAGACCTCCTGCTGGACGGCCAGCAGCGAATCACAACACTCTATGGCGTCATTCGAGGGCAGCCCCCGAAGTTCTTCGAGGGTCACGCCGAGACCTTCACTGGCCTCCACTTCAACCTGGACGAAGAAGGCTTCGAGTTCTATGCACCCCAGAAGATGAAGGGCAACGCGCTTTGGGTTGATGTCACGGCTCTAATGCGGGACGGAATGACCGCGTTTGTAGATCGACTCAACTCCTCCGAGCTCCAGCCGAAGTTCGCAACCTATGTGAAACGGCTAACGCAGCTAGAGGGCGTCAAAGACATCAAGTTCCACAGCGAGATGATCACGGGCGAGGACAAGACCGTTGATGTTGTCGTAGAGATTTTCGATCAGGTGAACTCGGGCGGGACAAAGCTTTCAAAGGCGGATCTCGCCCTCGCCAAGCTCTGCGCTCAGTGGCCCGACGCGAGGGCGCGGCTGCGGAGTGCACTCGCCAAGTGGCGTTCGGCTGGCTTCTCCTTCAAGATTGACTGGCTCCTCCGTGTCGTCAATGCGGTTGTGACAGGCGAAGCGATCTTTACAGCGCTCAAGGACGTAACCCCGGCTGAGTTCGAAAAAGGCCTTGCCAGGGCGGAACATGCCGTGGACACCCTACTCAACAACCTCTCAGCACACCTGGGTCTAGATCATGACAGAGTTCTCGCGGGCCGATACGGGTTCCCTGCAATGGCCCGCTACCTCGACAAGCGGGGCGGGAAGTTCACCTCTGCAACGGAACGCAACCAGCTTCTCTATTGGTATGTCCACAGCTTCCTGTGGGGGCGATACGCGGGCGCCTCCGAGACGATCCTGAATCAGGACCTGGATGCAGTGGATACGGGAGGCCTCACAGAGCTGATCGACCAACTCAGATTTGCCCACGGCGAACTTGTCGTTCGGGCCGAGGATTTCGGCGGTTACAGCCTGGGGGCCCGCTTCTACCCTCTCCTCTACCTCCTGACGCGCATGAGAGGAGCGCGAGATTGGTGGAATGGAGCGCCGATCTTATCCGCGGCCATGCTTGGCAAGCTCAGTAAACTACAGGTCCATCACATCTTTCCGAAGGCTCGACTGTACGCCAAGAGCGTCAGCCGTGGCCAAGTGAATGCCATCGCCAACTTCTGTTACCTGACCCAGGAAACCAACCTATGGGTAAGGGACAGGGAGCCCGAGGAGTACTTCGCCATGGTGGAGGATAAGTACCCGGGTGCGCTGGCCTCACAGTGGATCCCCATGGACCAGGACCTGTGGAAGCTGGAGAGGTACTCGGACTTCCTCGAAGCACGGCGAGGCCTTCTCGCTCAGGCTGCCACCGAATGCCTGAACTCGCTTCTGGTCGCCGCGCCTGCCGAAGCCGCAACGGAATCACGTTTCGAGATGACGCCGGTCCTGGTCGAGGCCGAGGCTGATGAGATCACCGAGGGGGTCCGGGTCCTCGTCAGATGGCTCGTGGAGCATGGATTCGCCGAGCCGGATCTGGATGTCGAGGTTGAGGATCCAGAAACAGGAGATGCTCTCGTGGTGGCTGAGGCCTTCTGGCCCAGCGGGCTACAGGAGGGCATTGGTGAGGCTGTGGTTCTCGAGCTTGACCCTCTTGCTCCGCAGACCGAGGCCAGGCTAGTTGAGCTTGGGTACCGCGTCTTTCCATCAATCGACTCCCTCAGACGTTTTGTGGAAACGATGTCGAGTGTTCGCCTCGGCGAGGCCGGAGGGCCGGCTGCCTGACCCTCCCCCAACTTGGCCATTGGGGGCGTTCTCCTCGACTTTCCGCAACGAGCCTCCATGAGCCGGTGTGCGTGCGACCTCCTGCAAAGGAACGGCCGCAGCTCCTCGGCCAGGGCGGGAGAACATGCGAGGGAGCCAGGGTGCGCTACTCAGGGTAGTCCTATCGCGAGGGCCGAAGGTCTCGCCCAGCGACCCCCGACCCTCCGGAGCGGAGTCGGTGGTCCCAGGGTGTAACCGTTCTCTTCTTCCCGTAGAGGAACTGTAAAGATTGGAGGCCTGGCATCTGTAAAGGTGTCGTTATGTTTGTGGTGTCTGTAGCATTGACAAGGAACACCTCCGGCTGGTATCCTCCCTATGAAGGGAGGTGAGACAATGCCAAGCGGAGATGAAGAACTGGTGCAGGTGATGGTGCCGCGAGAGCATCTGGCCGAAATCTACAAGCGGCTCGGTGAGCTTAGCTCGAACGGAGGTCCCGTCGTTGAGAGCGAGGAGTTCGAAGAGGAAGACGACCCCGGGCGTGCGTGGTCGGACAGGCTTCTGCGACGGGCTTGGGCCGACTCCGACACGAACCTGCGGGCAGTGCTCAAGTACCTGGCAAAGCATCCGGGAGAGAGGGTCCCGAGCGAGGACCTGATCGCGCTGCTCAGGAAGCAGACCAATCAGCCAAACGCGGACCACTACATCCTGGCCGGTACGGTGGGTGCTTTCGGTCGCCGGGTGAAGAACCGCTACGGGCTAAAGGATGCACGGGGTAGGGCCATCCTGCCCTTCCGACACCCGTGGGACCGCGACCTGGGGTCCCGCGCGTACATCATGCCCTCGCGCATAGCGAGAACGATCACACAGCTGTAGCAGGAAGTCCGGCCGAACCAGATTCTGTCCCGGCCGGTTCAAGGGAACGCCCCAGGGCTTCTGTCCGACCCTGGGGCGTTCCCGCTTCCTAGAAGGATACTCCTAGCGCTACCCTCGCGGCGGAAACGGGTCGTGCCCGTACGTCCGCTCCCTCCGCCTCGTCTTCGCCCTCGATTGGTTCGGGCCGACGCTTGACCTTCGGCTTCGGGTCCGGAGTAGCGGCGCTGAGGATGCGACGGGCCAGGCGCTTCGCCTCTGACCGGTAGACCATGAACTCCCCCGAGCCGTCGGGCTCCACGGAGCTAGGGTCATCGATGAAGTCTGCGGTCATCTTGGTAATCGCCAGGAGAGACTGGTCTGCGTCTCGCGCCACCGGTCGCCGTGTGAACTGCATGTGCTTTCGGAGTCGGAACTCCGCCTTCTCCAATGTCTCCGCATCCGGGTTCCGATCGACCGCCCACCCCATAGCCGCCCGAATCCTCTTCAGAATGAAGATGCTCCGCTGGACCTTGTGGCCCGGGCCCATCAGGGTTCCGTGCATTGGCAGCGTTGCCATCGTCTCTCCTCCTCTTTGTCGGGGTCGCCGCGACCATAAACAAGGACCGGAAAAGGTTGCAACGCAAGGGAAATCACTAAGGGCACACCGGGACAACCGGGGATTCCGGGCAGGCGAAAACTTGTCACTCTTTTTGGGTGACCGGGCTGTCTACGAGGGGACCTCGAAGACGAGCACCGTGATGATGAGTTCGCGGTTCGGATCGTCCCGGTGCGCAAACACATAGCGGAACCGCGTCTCACCGTCGATCTGGACCACCCGCTTGAAGTTTGGGTGCGCCTTCGTGGTCTCGGGGACCCTCGTCAGAACAGCGGAGAGGTTCTTGGTCCGGTTGAAAACGAGGATAGCGGTCTTCGTGTCCCGCCAGGTCGCATATCCGAGCAGCTGGTCGATGGTCTCGGTGAGAGTCTTCGGTCCGCGCCAGAACTTGCACTCAGCGATGAAGATGTTCCGGCCCTCAGCTCGGATCAGGATGTCGGTCTTCCCTTCGAAGTTGAAGGTCTCGCCTGTCGCTTGCCCCTCATATTGGCCGTTCAATTGCACCAGAAAGTGCTGGCGGAGCTCTTCTTCCTTCATCGCCTTGAATGCGCCTGGGCTCCGCTCAATTACGAGGACCATGTTCGAGAGGATATCCAAGATGTGTTCGTACTCTGCCATGAGGAGTTCCGGCTCTGGCTTGAAGGGCTCCGTGCCCCGCGGCGTCCGTCGCTCGATGGGGGGCTTGCGGCGAGTCGCCGGGACCGCATACGTGCGCGGAGCGCCTTCTCGGCCACGAAGCCGATACCCGAGCGAGGAGACGAGTCCTCGATCCGCAAGCAATTTCTGACGTCGTGCCTCGATTCGGTCCCCCGCTACCTTCGAAAGTATGTCGTTGAACTCCTGTACATCCTTCGCTATCCATCCAAGGTATTGCTGAATCTGGTTCAAGGTGCTTTGGAACGCTGACTTGATAGCCTCTGCGTCATGGTCTGTCCGGGTGATGGTAATGACCAGTTCGTGCCCATGTACTACCCCGACAGGGGGATTGTATGTACGTGTTGATGGGACACACTTGAACAAATTGGCGTCCCCATCGAATGGAATGTGGTAGACAACGTCCGTCCCAGAGATGTAGAAGACCTCTCTCCGATCAAACCCCCGCGACCGGTCCCCGCCAACATCCACGTTCGCTTCTCGTTGGAAGACGGTGATGTCATCTTCCCCCGTGCGTAACACTGGCACCTGTACCGTGAATTCTCCGATGAAGTAATCGGCTAGGTCATCGGGCGATCTACTCAAGAACTCATCGGGGTTCATCGCATCGATCTCCTTGAGCATTCGACCTTGATGTGCGTCGAGGTCCGCTCGAAGATCGCTGTCGGCAAACAAGTAGCTTGGGTCCCTCATTGATCGGCTCCTGCCAGGCTCATGTAAGACGATTGTTCCATGGCCCAGTGACATCCCAAGTGCGCCCGGCAACTACCGCAGCGGCACCACTGCGCCGGCCGCCTCGGCAGCCTCGGCCCGCTTCTCAGATGCCGCCCGCTGGAACGTCTCTTCCAGGCCTGTGAGGATCGGTTCCTCGTGGCCGTCGAACAGATGCCCGTAACGGTCGAAGGTGATGGCGATCGAGGAGTGTCCGAGTCGCTCCTGGATGGCCTTCGGGCTCGTGCCCTGGGCGATGAGGAGCGAGGCGCACGTGTGGCGGAGGTCATGAAAGCGGAGCCCGTGAAGGTGCTCTGGCAGCGCCCCGGGGACGGCGGGCCTTTCCCTACGGCCGCGCTTCCCTTCGAGGGAATGCCTGCCCTGAACTGCGACCTTGAAGTGGCGTCCGTAGAAGTTGGCGTGTCGCATAGGCTTTCCGTCCGGACCCGGAAACACGAAGTCGTCGGGTTCGTGGGGCTGGCCGGCCAGGTGCTCCGCGAGCATCTCCTTGAGGAAGGGTGGCAGGCCGATCTTTCGACCCTTGCCGTTCTTGGTCGGGCCGGAGACCAACTCCCCGTTCACGTCTGAGATGGAGTCCTCCACGGTCACGCGACCCCTCAGCATGTCCAGATGTCGGACCCGTAGCCCCGTGATCTCCCCGGCTCGCATGCCAGTGTAGGCTGCGAAATAGACAAGGACCCGATACCTCGGCGTGACGGCTTCCGCTACAGAGGCCACCTGCTCGGCGGTGAGCGCCAGCATGTTCCGTCGGACGGCCTTCGGGACCGATCCCTTCACCGACGCAGCACCGGTCGGACTCATCCGGATCATGCCGTCGTCAACCGCGAGCTTGAAGATGGGTACCAGCGTCCGGAAGACGTGCCGCTTCCGCGTAGCGGAAAGCCCATCCGGGAGCCCGGCCATGAAGGCCCGAAGGACGCTCGGCGTGATCTTGCCGATTGGGTAGTCCCCGAGGCCGGGCTTGATGTACGTCTTGAGCATGGACCTGTATGCCGCCCGAGTGGTTGGACGGAGATGGGCCGTCCCCTCGAACCACTTGTCGGCCACTTCACCGAACCGCGTCGCTGCCTTTCGGGGGTCGATGAAGTCCCCTCGGTTCTTGTCTGTGCGAACGGATGCCTGGAAGTCGAGAGCATCCTGTTTGGTGCGGAACGTTTTGCGGCGCGTGCGATAGTCGGCGTCCCGGTAGCGGACCTCATATCCGCCGTCAGGGAACACTCGACTGGGCTCCACCCGGTACAGCCCCGGGACATTGGTTCGCTTGGTCTTCCTCCTCTGGGTCACGGCGGCCATCTTGCCCTCCTCCTCTCGGATCGTCTACCAGCCTGCCTCATCAGCGGAAGGAGGCCACCCCTCCCGGACGGCCGGGGCGGTCCCGGCCGTTTCGGCTTCCCTACTTGGCTGCGGCTTCCCGCTTGGCCTTGGCGGCTGCCCGGTCGTAGGACGGTCCGACCGAGGACGGGTCCACCTTCTTCATGAGCGGACGGATCGTCAGCTGCTTGATGGGCTCCCTGCCGTTCAGCTGGTCGCTGATCTCAGCCCATCCCTTCCCGGCCTTCCGGAGCGCGACGACCTTCTTCACGAAGGCCGCATCGTAGGCGGGTCCTCCGTTCGTCTCCGGCTTGGTCGGACTCTTCCGAGTCGCCATCGTGACCTCCTCCTGCTCGTTGGCCTCCGTATGAGACCATCATACGCGGGAGTATAGGCCATCTGGGAGGGATGGCGCCGCGCTCGCGTCGCGGAATTGCTGGGCTTAGACGTTTCCGCTGGTAGAAGGGCCTAGAATGGGCTCTGAAAAGGGGCTTTTAACCCTCGTGTCGAAGGTTCGATCCCTTCCCGGCCCACCTCCCTTCCGCACTCTCCGCACTCTCCGCACTCTCCGTCCGGTCCCATCACCGGGATGCCGTCCTGACGCACCTCCCCACCTCCGGGAAACCACCGGCGGTGTAAGCGAGTCGGTGTCGTCGTGACTTGAAGCGCTGCATGGGAGGAGTGGGGCATCGCCGACACGGGGTTCGAGGAGCTGTACGAGCGGGAGTTCGCCGCCGTGTACCGGGCCGCGTTCGCCCTGTGCGGCGACCGGGAGGTGGCCATGGATGCGACGCAGGAGGCGTTCGCCAGGGCCCTGTCGCGGTGGCGGCGGCTCCGCGGCGAGCCCTGGGCGGCGGGGTGGGTGATGACCACCGCACTGAACGTGGCGCGGCGGTCGCTGCGCCGGCGGGCTCCGCTCCCGGAACCGGCGGTGGACCATGCCGACCTCGAAGCCGTGCTCGATCTCCGAGTCCGGATCAGGGAGCTGCCCCGGCGGCAGCAGGCGGCGGTCGTCCTGTACTACCTGGCCGGGCTGCCGGTGGCGGAGGTGGCGGGGGCGATGGGATGTCGGGAGGGCACGGTGCGAGCGCACCTGGCCAGGGCGCGGGCCACGCTGGCTCGTGACCTCGGGGCCGAGGCCCAAGGGTCGGGCTCCGCGCGGCCGTCCCGCCCGGTCCCGGCGCGCGAGAAAGGGGAGTCCGATGGGTGAGGATGGGCGGCCGGAGGTGCTCGAGCGGGGACGGGCCGCGTTGGAGCGGGTGACGGTTCCTTCCCCGGAGCCGGAGCTCGTGCGCCGGCGGGCCCGGACTCTCCGGCACAGGCGAGCGGTGGCCGCCGCGGTCGCCGGCGCGGTGGCCGTCGCCGGGGTCCTCGTCCCCCTCGGCGCGCTGGGGCTCCTGCACGGGCACACCGCGAAGCGGACGATCCCCGCCAACCCGACGACGCCGACCACAGAGGCCACCGGCCCGGTGCTCGACTTCGCCGCGGGGCCGGGCTGGAGCGTGGTCACCACCGACCCGTCGCTGGCCGACCTCCCGGGCGCACCCCAGGCCTGGGCGGCAAACGTCCCGTTCGCGCCGTCCGACTCCACGCCGGGCGTGGGGGAGGTCTACCCGAGCGGCTACCCGGGCCAGACCGTCCGGGACCTCCCGCCGGAGGGGATCGTCATCCTGGCCGAGTTCCCCATCGAGACCCGGAACCAGCTCCCGCCGAACCCAAACTTCCCGTCGCGGAACCTGCCGTTGCAGCTGGAACAGAAGCCGTACTCGGGGTGGGAGGGCCAGACCCGGGAGGACCTGTCGGAGTCCGTGGTGAACGCGTCGGTGAACGGGTGGTGGATCAGCGTGGTCACCCTGTTCGGGACGAAGGACCCCACCGACGCGATGGTTGCGGAAGCGAATCAGGAGCTGGCCCGACTGGAGATGCCGCCTCCGCCGGAGACGACTGACGCGTTCGACCAGTTCGGGATCCACATGGAACGCCCCGCGGGGTGGTCGGGCTTCCTGGTCCAGTGGTCGTCGAGCGACCCGTTCCTGGAGGCGTCCACGGTCCCCATCACCGACCTGTACGACGGGTCATCGGCCCGCAAGCAGCTCGGTCCGGAGGACCTCTACGTCCTGCTCGGCGAGAACGACGCGGCAGCGACGCACTACGAGCAGGTGACGCTGCCCATCTCCATCCGGCCGGAGGACGCCTGCCCGACCTGCGAGGTGGCCGACAACGGCACGTCACCGCCGCCGGGCCACACGCTGTACTACCGCTCGTTCGCGACGTCCGGACGGGAGTTCGACCTGTGGGTGGAGTTCGGCACCGCCACCGTGTCGCCGGACCAGCTGGCGGGCCTGAACGACGTGCTGGCCACGCTTCGGATCGATCCGCCGCCCACGCCGCGGTGGACCCAGCCCCCCGTCAGTCCGGCCCCGGTCGCGCCCGTCTCGGTGACCCTGCCCGGCGGCTGGGTGGAGAAGCAGGACCCGGTCCCCGGCGGACCCGATCCACGGGTGGTGGCGGCGTGGGGAACGTGGGACTTCCCGACGGGCGGCGACTGCGGGCCGGAGACGGCTCTGCGGGCGCTTCCCGCCGACGGCGCCTTCGTGTGGGTGGTCGAGTACGCGGATCCCGGGAACCGCGGCGACTTCGAGGGCGGTGGCCCGCCCCGGTCCATCGACCTGCAGACGCCGCCCGCGCGGTGGGAATGCGCGGCCGCGGCGCCGTCCCGAATGTATCTGTTCTCGGAGGCCGGGCGGTACTTCGAGCTGCACGTGGCGTTGGGGCCGGACGCGCCGGCGGGGACCATCGCCCAGGCGGAGCAGCTGATGGCGAGCTTCACCGCTTCCTAGTCAGCCCGGTCGGGGCCGCGGTCCCCCGGCGCGAACCGCCAGAATGCTCCGCGCTGATGGAGCACAGACGATTCGGGCGGAGTGGCCCCGAGGTCCCCGTGGTCGGGCTGGGGACGTGGCAGACGTTCGACCTGCCCGAGGCCCGGCAATCGGTGGCCGACCGGGTGGTCGAGGCGATGCTGGAAGCCGGCGGGCGGCTCGTGGACTCCTCGCCCATGTACGGCCGGGCCGAGGCGGTGCTGGGCATGGCGCTCGGCGACCGCCGCGAGGAGGCCGTAGTCGCCACCAAGATCTGGGCCCGGTCTCCCGACGAGGGACGGGCGCAGCTGACGGCGCAGCTCCGGTATTTCGGTGGCCGGGTGGACCTGGAGCAGGTCCACAACCTGGTGGCCTGGGAGGAGCACCTGGACTGGCTGGAGGACGAGCGGGACCGCGGGACCGTCGGCCTGCTGGGGGCCACCCATTGGAGTCCGTCGGCGTTCACGGAGCTGGCCGTCGTGATGCGATCCGGCCGCATCCAGGCCGTCCAGATCCCTCTCAGCCCGTTCGAGCGACAGGCGGAACGGGACATCCTGCCGTTGGCGGAGGACCTGGGGCTCGGTGTGGTGGTGATGCGGCCGTTCGTGGGGGGCTCCGTGCTCCCCGGACCCGGCCCGGACGCCCTCCGACCCCTGGAGCCGTTCGGTGCGGGCACCTGGCCGCAGGCCCTGCTGAAGTGGGTCCTTTCCGATCCTCGGGTGCACGTGGCCATCCCGGCGACCGCCAGTCCGGATCATGCGGCGCAGAACGCCGCCGCCGGCTCGCCGCCGTGGTTCGGTCCGGAGGAACGGTCGCTGGTGGAGCGTCTGGCCGCGGACCTGTCGTGACCGCCGCGAATTCGATGTCAGTGGGGGGTGCTAGCTTCCTCGTGCCGGTCATGAGGAAGGGGTGAGGACCTCGATGCGGGGGCGGGCGGTGCGTGTTCGGCGGCCGTTGCACGCGCTCACGTGCCTGGGGACGGCGGCCCACCACGGGTTCGAGCTGGTCGCCGGGGTCGGGCTCGTGTTCCAGCCCTATCTCGGCCTGCGCGGAGCCGGAGCGCTGTGGAGTCTCTCGCTGCCCACGTGGCTGAGGGCGGCCTCGGCGGGCTCCAGCCGGTGGGACCGTCCACTCGCGTTCCTGGCCGGCCTCAGCGTGGGAGGCGCGGCCGTGCACTTCACCCTGTGGCCGTGGACGGCGGAACGGGGCCCGCCCCTGCTCACCGACGCCGAGGGGCTCCGCCCGGCGCTGCTGCCGGCGTACAACGCCGTGCTCTACGCGTGGGGAGTGTCGGCGGCGGCGGCGCTGGCCCTGGAGACCCCACGCGGAACGCGCCGGTGGGGGTTGGCGGGACTGGTCGCGGCCGTCCCGCTCCGTGCCAGCGCACGGCACCATTTCCACTGGTTGTCTGAGCAGGCGCGAACGAACCCCGCCTGGTGGAACCGCGGCGTGCGAGCGCCCGCGCGCTGACCCGGGCGGCCCGCACGTCGCATGGAACGACTCGTCCTGGTCGACCCGCGGAGCCGGCGATGGGATCTCGAGGTCCCGCGGACGCGGCGTGAGCGGGCTCGCGGCCTGCTGGGCCGCGACGGGATCGGCCCCGGCTCCGGCATGCTGTTCCAGGGAGCGCGGTCGGTGCACACCGTCGGGATGCGGTTCCCGATCACCGTGGCGTTCCTGGACGCCTCGATGCGGGTGACCGCCGTCCGCCGCATGCGGCCGGGCCGGGTCGCGTTCCGCCTGCGCGGAGCTCGGCACGTCCTGGAATGCGGCGACGGCCAAGACCTGCGGATGGGCGACCAACTCGTGCCAGCGGGGCCGTGAGCGGGCGGGGGTCGGGAGCTGGGGGCGGCGATATACTCGGTCGGCCGCCCCCGGGTCGGGCGGGGGAGGCCCGAACGTCAGGCCCCCATCGTCTAGCGGCCCAGGATACCGCCCTTTCAAGGCGGCGACGCGGATTCGAATTCCGCTGGGGGCACGCACCAACCGAATATGGTCCCGTGGAGCAGCCTGGCCGTGCTCGCCACCCTGTCAAGGTGGAGGTCGCGGGTTCGAATCCCGTCGGGACCGCAGGGACGTTGCGCACGCCGCGGTGCGGCGGCGTGGCCGCTTGGTCGCTGCGGTCGCGGGCGCGGGCAGGGTGGGGCGAGGTAGCTCAGTTGGCAGAGCACGCGGCTGAAAACCGCGGTGTCGGCAGTTCGATTCTGCCCCTCGCCACGAACGGGCCGATCAGGATCGGGACGTGGACCCGTCGATCAGGTTGCGGATCTCGCTCTCGCGGTAGCGGCGATGCCCCCCCAGGGTCCGGATCGAGGAGAGCTTCCCCGCCTTCGCCCACCGGGTGACCGTCTTCGGGTCGACCCGGAACATGCTCGCCACCTCCGCCGGTGTGAGCAACTTCTCCGCGCTCTCCTGCGTCTTCACCCGACCCCCTCCTCCACCCCCGTCGCTTGTACCGCTTATGCGGCATTATGACGCGAACGTGCCCTCTGGGACAAGGAAGAAAAGGGCTATTTCGTCCGATTCGCGAAGCTGGGTGGCGCGACGACGGAACCCGTCAGTTGAGGGACTCGTGGCTGCGGACCTCGGCCCACCGCCCGGTGACCGACTGGTACAGCTCCGCCGCCTTGGCCAGGTCCCCGGCCCGGAGCGCGCTCACCGACTCCTGGACCTCCCGAGCGCTGTGGTCGTTGTCCAACTCATCCCACCCGAACAGGTCCGAGACCCCCGCGTAGTCGAGCTCCACGAAGGAGCGGTGGTCGAACGAGGCCAGCCACCGCCCCAGGTCGCCCACCAGGTCCGAGAGCGGGGCCAGCTCGGAGCGGCGAAGCGCCGAGAGCGCCCCCTCCGCCCGCTTGCGCGCCGCCGGCACTACGGTGCGGTAGGTCAGCCGGAACCCGTCCGGGGTCTCGGCCAGGCGGCGGTCCTCGTCGGCGAACAGCACGAACCACCGGATCGGGACGTGCCAGGGGCTCTGAAGCATGAACGGCACGGCCGACGGCAGACGCCGGCGCATCCGGGCCAGCTCGCGGGCCGCCCTCCGCGCTTCGGCCTCCGGGACGAACGCGTCCACCATCTCGGGCGCCGCCGACTCCCGCAGCGAGAGCAGGCTGGCCAGCTCCCGGAGGCGGGTCCGCCAGGGACAGACGTGGTACGTGCCGTCGACCAGGCGGACGTCGGCATGGTCCCCCTCTGCGGACGACAGCAGCCCAACACGGCCCTGGGGGACGGCGGAGCGCTCCCGGTAGATTGGGCGCGACGGACGGGCCCGCCCGCCGGCCACGATGTAGCGCTCCCAGTGTCCGCGCTCCTCGGCCGGGAACGCCTCCAGCGGCTGGAACACCCGGAGGTAGGCGCAGGGAAACATGGCTCCGCGCATTCTAGGGAGCGCGGACCCCGGCGGCCAGCGGCGGCTTCCGCACGAGGACGCACGGCCGGCGCGGCGCTGCCGTCACCGGCAGCCCCGAAGCGGCTTCCGCTATCATTGAGCCGTTCCACACCGGCGTCCCCCGCCTTCCCGGAGGCCCCGTGCCGCGCTCGAGCGACAGGGAAACCGAACGGCCCGCAGCGGACTGATGGGGGTATTCGAGCCGCTCGCCGACGAGTTCGAGCAGGTCGTCTTCTTCCATGATCCGCCGTCCGGGCTCCGCGCGATCATCGCCATCCACTCCACGGCCCTGGGGCCGGCGCTGGGGGGAACGCGCTTCTATCCCTACGCCTCCGAGGACGACGCGCTGGCCGATGTGCTCCGCCTGGCCCGCGGGATGACCTACAAGGCCGCCGCCGCCGGGCTGGACCTGGGCGGCGGCAAGGCCGTGATCATCGGCGACCCCAAGCGCATCAAGACCGAAGACCTCCTGCGAGCCTACGGACGGTTCATCGACACGCTCCAGGGCCGCTACATCACGGCGGAGGACGTCGGCACCACCGGAGAGGACATGGACGTCGTCCGCCGCGAGACGCGCAGCGTTACCGGTGTCTCTCCGGCCATGGGCGGCTCGGGCGACCCTTCGCCGGTCACCGCGTTCGGCGTGTTCAAGGGACTCATCGCCTGCGCGGAGGAGGTGTGGAAGGACTCCTCGCTGGCCGGCAGGCGGGTAGCCGTCCAGGGCGTGGGGAAGGTCGGCTACCACCTGGTGAAGCTCCTGACGGAAGCCGGCGCCACCGTGGTGGCCTCGGACGTCGACGTGGACGCCGTGGCCCGGGCGGTCCGCGAGTTCGACGTGGACACCGCGGAACCGGACAAGATCCACGCCGAGGAGTGCGACATCTTCGCCCCCTGCGCGCTGGGCGGGATCATTCGCGACGACAGCATCCCTTCCCTGAAGTGCCGGGTGGTGGCGGGGTCGGCCAACAACCAGCTGGAGCATCCGGAGCACGGCGCCGCGCTCCGCGAGCTGGGCATCCTGACACGCCCGACTACGTGATCAACGCGGGCGGCCTGATCAACGTGGCCGACGAGCTGCGCGGCTACGACCGCGAACGGGCCATAGGCCGGGTGGAGGCCATCTACCGGACACTGCGGGCGGTGTTCCGCATCGCCCAGGAGGAGGACGTGCCCACCAACGAGGCCGCGGATCGCTTCGCGCTGGCCCGCATCGAGCGCATCACCAGGCTCCGGCGGTACTGGGTCCCCGGCCGGTCCTCCGCCGGGCCTCGCGCGGTGTGGTGACCAACCCCTGAGACCGTAGACTGCCCCCGTCCGGCCGAGCGAGCGTGGTCAGCACGATGGAATCCGACAGCCCATACCGTGTGATCGGTGACGACGGCTCAGCGTCCGTCGACCCCGCCGACCTCGGCCTGAAGGACGAGGACCTCCGGGAGCTGTACCGCCTCCTGATGCTGACCCGGCGGGCCGACCTGGAGGCCACCGCCCTGCAGCGCCAGGGCGAGCTGGCCGTGTACCCGCCCCTGATCGGCCAGGAGGCCGCGCAGGTGGGCAGCGCTTTCGCGCTGGCGCCGGGCGACTACATCTTCCCGTCGTACCGGGAGCTGGGGGCGGCCCTGGTGCGCGGGGTCGACCTGGTCCAGTACCTGCACTTCTACCGCGCCACCTGGCACGGCGGCACCTACGACCCAACCGAGCACCGGTTCGGGATGGTGTCCGTGCCGGTCGGGTCGCAAACGTTGCACGCGGTGGGGTACGCGCTCGGCCTGAAGCTGGACGGGAAGCCCGAGTGCTCGCTGGTGTACTTCGGGGACGGGGCGACCTCGGAGGGGGACGTCCACGAGGCGTTCGGCTTCGCGGCGGTGTTCCGCGCCCCGGTGGTGTTCTTCTGCCAGAACAACCACTGGGCCATCTCGGTGCCGCTGGAGCGGCAGACCGTGGCCCCGATCTGGAAGAAGGCCGAGGCCCACGGGTTCCCGGGAGTCCGGGTGGACGGCAACGACGTGCTGGCCGTGTACCAGGTCACGAAGGAGGCCGCGTCGCGGGCCCGCTCGGATGGCACGCCGACGTTGATCGAAGCGGTCACCTACCGGCTGGGGCCACACTCCACGGCGGACGACGCCGGGCGGTACCAGCCGGCCGAGGAGATCGAGCGATGGAAGGGCCTCGACCCCCTGGAGCGGTACCGGCGGTTCCTGGACGGGCGCGGCCTCCTGGACGACGCATTTGCCGAGGCGTGCGAGCAGGAAGCGAAGGACGCGATGGCCCGGCTGCGGGAAGGCGTGCTGGCCTCGGCGCCGCGGCCGGTGGAGGAGCTGTTCGCGTGGGTGTTCGAGGGCGAGCTGCCCCAGCACCTCCAGCGCCAGCGGGACGAGGTGCTCGGAGACGCCCGTGGCTGAGCTGACCATGGTTGCCGCGCTGAACCAGGCCCTCCGGGACTCGCTGCGCGACGACGAGCGGGTGCTGGTGCTGGGCGAGGACGTGGGCAAGCTCGGCGGGGTGTTCCGAGTGACCGACCGACTGCAGGACGAGTTCGGGACCGAGCGGGTCTTCGACACGCCCCTGGCCGAGTCCGCCATCGCCGGCGTCTCGCTGGGCCTGGCCCTGGCCGGCTGGCGTCCGGTGGCCGAGATGCAGTTCGACGGGTTCTCCTACCCGGCCCTGGACCAGGTCATCTCGCATATCGCCAAGTACCGCTACCGCTCCAGGGGGCGCCAGGGCGTGCCGGTGGTGATCCGGATCCCATTCGCCGGAGGGATCGGCGCGGCGGAGCACCACTCGGAGAGCCCGGAGACCTACTACGCGCACACCGCGGGGCTGAAGGTGGTCGTGCCGTCGACGCCGCTCGACGCCTACAACCTGCTGGTCCGGTCCATCCGGGACCCCGACCCGGTCATCTTCCTGGAGCCGAAGAGCCGGTACTGGTCGAAGGAGTCCGGCCAGCCGTCCACCGACGGGCCGCCCATCGGCGCTGCCCGCGTGGTCCGGGAGGGCGGCGACTGCACCATCGTGGCGTACGGGGCGATGGTGGCGCGATCCCTGGGCGCGGCGGCCCGCCTGTCCGAGGACGGCGTCGAGGCCGAGGTGCTGGACCTGCGGACGCTGGTGCCGCTGGACGTCCAAGCGCTGGCGGACTCCGTCCGCCGGACCGGGCGCGCGGTGGTGGTGCACGAGGCGCCGCTCACGCTCGGGATGGGCGCCGAGGTGGCCGCTCGGATCATGGAGGAAGCGTTCGACTACCTGGAGGCCCCGGTGATCCGGGTAACCGGGTACGACACCCCGTACCCTCCGGCCACCCTGGAGGAGCACTACCTGCCCACCGTGGACCGAATCACTCGGGCCGTGCGGCGGACGGTCGAGTACTGATGGCCAGGAAGGACTTCCTGCTTCCCGACCTCGGCGAGGGGCTGGAGGAGGCCGAGGTGGTCACGTGGCGCGTCGCCGAGGGCGACCGAGTCGAGCTGAACCAGCCGCTGGTCGAGGTGAACACGGCAAAGGCCCTGGTCGAGATCCCGTCGCCGTTCACCGGGGTCGTGGCGAAGCTGCACGCCGCGGAGGGTGACGTGGTGAAGGTGGGCCAGCCACTGGTCACCATCGACGTCGAGGAGTCCACGGGGTCGCCGGCCGAGCCGGCCGAGGAGGCGGTGGAGGCCCCGACCCCCGAGGCCCCGAAGCGGCGAGCAGTGCTGGTTGGCTACGGCGTGGCGGAGGAGGAACCCGAACCCCAGCCCGCCCCTGCCGGACGCCGGCGGGAGGGCGGCGGGCCGGTCCCGGCGTCGCCTCCGGTCCGCCGCCTGGCCCGGGAGCTCGGGGTGGACCTCGCCGCGGTGGCCGGGACCGGGCCGGGCGGGCGGGTCACGCGAGAGGACGTTGAGAAGGCTGCAGCAAGCACGGCGGAACCCGCGGCCGGCGCCGGCGGCTGGGTCTCCGAGGGGGTGGCCGAGCGCGTCCCGGTCCGGGGCACCCGGCGGCTCATCGCGGAGCACATGGCCCGGTCCGCCCGCGAGATCCCCCACGTCACCACGTTCCTGACCGTCGACGCCCACTGGCTGGAGGAGTTCCGACGCGACATCGCCGAGGGGTCCGATGCGCGCATCAGCCCGCTGCCGGTCATCGTGCGAGCCCTGGCGGAGATCGTGCTCCAGCACCCCAAGCTGAACGCGAGCTACGACGCCGAGCGGACCGAGATGGTCCTGTACCGCGACTGCCACGTGGGCATCGCCACCGACACGGAGCGCGGGCTGCTGGTTCCCGTGGTACGCGACGCGGGGCGCAAGGGCATCCTGGAGATCGCCGCCGAGATCGGGGCGCTCTCCCAGTCCGCCCGGAAGGGAACGATCACCCCGGAGCAGATGGCCGGGGGGACCATCACCGTGACCAACGTGGGGACGTTCGGCTCGGAGTTCGGGACGCCCATCATCAACTTCCCGCAGGCTGCCATCCTGGCGGTCGGGGTCATCGAGCCGCGGGCGCTGGTGGTGGACGGTGAGGTCGCGGCCCGCCCCGCCATGACCCTGTCGCTCTCGTTCGACCACCGCCTGCTGGACGGCGCGGAGGCCGGGCGGGCCCTGCGCGACCTGGGGCAGTTCCTGGAGAGCCCGTTCCGCCTGGGCTCGCTCCCCCGGTGAGCGGGTGAGCCGGTGAGCCGGTGAAGATCGTCTCGCTGCTCCCCTCGGCTACCGAGATCGTGTTCGCCCTCGGCCTGGGGGACCAACTCGAGGCGGTCACCGACGAGTGCGACTACCCGGCCGAGGCCCGGGACAAGCCGGTGGTGTCGCGGTCGGCGCTCCCGGCGGGCCGTCCCCTGTCGGCCCGGGAGATCGACGATGCGGTGCGGGCCCGGATGGACCGGAAGGACCCCCTGTACGTGCTGGACAAGGCGCTGATCCAGCGGATCCAGCCCGACGTCATCCTGGCCCAGGACCTGTGCCGAGTGTGCGCGGTCCCCAGCGGCCAGGTGGAGGACGCGCTGGCGGAGCTTGGCGTCGACGCCAAGGTCCTGTCGCTCGACCCGAACACGCTGCACGACGTCCTGGCGTGCATCACCACGGTGGGCGCGGTGCTCGGCGTGCCGGACAGGGCGGAGGAGCTGGTGGCGTCTCTCCGCCGGCGGGTGGACAGGGTGCGACGGACCGCGCTCGGGGTCCCGTCGGTTCGCGTGCTGGCCCTGGAGTGGTTCGATCCTCCCTTCGCCGGCGGGCACTGGATCCCGGACATGGTGGAGATCGCCGGCGGGACGAACCTGCTTTCGGAGAAGGGCCAGCCGTCGCGCCAGGTCACGTGGAGGGAGATCGCGGACTCCACACCCGAGGTCGTGGTGTTCATGCCCTGCGGCTACTACCTGGACGAGGCCGAGGACGAGGCCACGCGCCTCTACGGCAACTACGACTTCGCGGCCACCCCGGCCGCGCGGGAGGGAAGCGTGTTCGCCGTGGACTCGTCGGCGTACTTCTCCAGGCCCGGGCCGCGCATCGTGGACGGGCTGGAGACCCTGGCCTGGGCGGTCCACCCCGAGGTCTACCCGGAGCCGTCCCCCGACACCATCGTCCGGGTCGAGCGGTAGGCTTCCAGACCGGATGCCGGCACCGGCCCAGAACTACGTGTCCCCCGACGACGTCGGGAAGCGGGTGACGTTTCAGTTCGAGCTGCCCAATGGGTACGTCGGGGAGGCCGTGGGGATCCTGGAGGCCTACGACCGGGCCGCGGAGACCTACCTGGTCCGCGACCGGCGCCAGCAGCTGGTGCGGGTGCCGTCGCGCGGGGTCCGGTTCGGCCACGTGGTCGGCTGAACGCCCGGAGCTGCGTGGTCGGCTGAGCAACTGGAGCCACGTCGCTCGACCGTTCTCGTGGCCTCCCCGGGCCGGCGGTCCTAACCCGCTCCTCAAGTTGTCGATCCATGTGGCCGAGGCCAATATCAGGTGCCGACCGCGAGGAGCCGATCGAACCCATGAGCAATCAGCCACCGGGGATGGGCCGCGGCCTGTTCGGGTACCGGCGGACGTCGGTCAACCAGGCCATCTCCGATCGGGACATCCTGATCCGCCAGGCCGAGAACCGGGCCGAGTCCGCCGAGCGCAAGGCGGCCGGGCTGGAGGACCAGCTCGCCGGCATGGCGGAACGGCTGAAGGCGCAGGAAGCCGAGCTGGCCAGGATCCGGGGGCAGCTCGACGCCAGCGCGGGGGCCGTCCGGAGCGCGCAGGCCCAGGCGGAGGCGGTGCGGGCGATGCAGGGGCAGCTTCAGGTGGCCATCCAGCGGCACGCGGAACTCCAGGCAGAGCTCCAGTCCGGCCGGCAGCGTGAGGCCCGCATGGCGGCGGAGATCCAGCCCGGGCGGGGCCGCGAGGCCGACCTCATGGCCCAGGTGGAGCCGGCCCGGCAAGCCGAGCCGGCGCCCAGACCCGACCGGCCCGACACCGACCTGGTCAGCGAGGAGGTGTCGAGGATCCTGAAGTCCGCCGAGGAATCCGCGGCCCAGATCACTGAGCGGGCCCGGGGGGCCGCCGAGCAGCGCCTGGCCGAGGCGGGACGCCGGCTGGCCGAGGCCCAGCAGTCCGCCACGCAGATCGAACAACAGGCTCGGGCCGCGGCCGAGCCACGGCTGGCCGAGGCGGAAGCGTCCGCCACCGAGCTGATGGAGCGGGCCGGCCAGCTCGCGGAGCAGCGGATCGCCACCGCCGACGGGCGGATGGCCGAAGCGGAGGCGCGCATGGCCGAGGCCGAGCGCCACTGGCGCGAGCTTCGCGCCGCCCTGGCCAGCTTCTCCGTGTGGCAGGACGGCCTGGGGTCCTCGCTGGAGGCCTTCCACGCCCGCGTGGAGGAGATGCATGCGCGGGTGGACGAGATCCCGGATCGCGTCAGGGAGGCGTTCGCCAGGCTGGCCGGCGCCGCAGCCGAAGCGGAGGACAGCATCGAGGCCCTCCAGCGGGACTGGACCCCTCCGCCCATCCCCGCCCCCACGGCATGGCTCCCGCATACGCCGGATCCGCCCGCGGAGGAGGCGCCCGCCGACGAGGCGCCCCCCGAAGAGACCGCTGGCGAACCCGCCGCTGACGCGGAGGCCGATTCGGACGACCTGGTGGGGGAACCGGACCCCGAGGCCCTGCACCAGTCCTGGTCGGAGGGCTCCGGGTAGGTTAGCGGAGGCACTGGCGGCCAGGGGGGCGGGGGCGAGCCGCGGCCGGCCGGGCCGGGAGGGGACGGGTCCTTAGGTGGACTCAGCCTCCAGCACGGGCGGGCGTGCCCTGCTCCACGGGCCCCGGTCGGCGACCGCCTCCCACGGGACGAACAGCACGATCGCCGTCAGCGCCCACGCGCTGTAGTCCAGATGCATGGTGATCCCGATCCCGAGGTGCAGCAGGACGACCGCGGGCAGCAACAGCCATACCGCTCGAGGCTTCCACAGCACGACCGGGAACCCGAGCTCGATGGCCAGCGCGCTCGCCGCCATCAGATGCGCCAGGAGGGGATGCCCTGCCAGGAACAGGGCTGTACCGATGGGCCGGACGTTCTCGTCGCTGATCCCGTACAGGATCCACCGCATGTTGTCGCCCAGGACCCACGCAGGACCCGAGAACACCAGCTTGGCCAGCCCCGAGAAGAAGTAGCCCCCCGCCACCACGACCATGGCGGTCCGAACGGGCCATCCGTACAGCGCGGACGGCCCGGGTAGCGGACGGTGCCCACGCCAGCTTGCCAGCGACCAGGCGTCCGCGGTCCGGGCGAACAGCAAGGGAACCATGGCCAGCAGGAGAAGCGTGTCGTTGTGCATGGGCTGCCCGATGCTCGACCACATGCCGTTCAGGAAGATCGCCCCCAGCCAGGCCACCGGCATGGCCACCCTGGCCACCACCCCGGCCGTAGCGAGGAGGCAGGCCGCCACCGCGACGACCTGGACGGTGAGCACCGCCCCCGCCCCCGGCATCTGCCCGAACAGGTGCATGAAGGAGATGGGCCGGAACAGCGGGCGGGGCTGCCCGGCCAGCTGGAGGTACAGCGGGCGGCTCAGCCGCGCGGCGAGGACCAGACACAGCCCGATGCGGCAGGCGGCCAGGCGCCGCGGATCGCCCGGCCGGAAGATCCAGCCCTCGACTCGGCCCAGCGGCCCCATCAGGCCGTCACGAGCACGCATAGCGAAGGGTCCTCGGCATGGGCCCGGCGGGACGGTCCCCGTCGCGCGGGAGGGCCCGCCAGGCCACCCGGTAGATGCGCAGAGTGACCACGGACGGGTGGAGCGTCCGGGCCTCGGACAGCCATGCCGCGCAGGTAGCGCGCTGCGCGGCCGTAGACAGATGCCGGAATCGGGGCATGATCAGGTGGAACCCGTGGTAGGCGGCAGGGAGCTCGCTGAACCACAGCGGGGTCTCGTGTCCGCCGGGGCCGACCATCTCCGCCACCCACACGTTCCGGGTCTCCTCCCGAAGCGTGCTGAACAGGCGGAACCCGGTCAGCGGCCACAGCTCCAGCCCGGAGATCGCGCAGACCACGAAGATCGCCAGGAAGGCTCGGACGAACCACCGCGTGGCCGGCGGCACGGACGCGGCCGGCCGGTCCGGGGCGGGGGCACCGTTCGGCCTCGCGCTCGCTGGCAGCGTCATCCCGGTGCCGGCGCGGTCTGCATGCACGGTGGCTCCGCGGGATCTTGGCCCGGACGCCGGGAAAAGGAAAGCCCGCCCCCGGACGCGTTCATCCGGGGACCCGGAACAGCACGACCGTCCCCACCGGGACCGGGTCCGTCCCCAGCAGGCGATGGACGGACCCCACCACCGCGTTCGCCGGCCGCATCACGACGACTGACCGCACGCCCGCCTGGTGGAGCCACGCCAGGACGTCTCGGGCCTGTGCCGGCCCGAGGGGCCGTGCGAACTCGAACTGTCGGACGGCGAGGGGGAGCGGCGGCGGGAAGCTCCCCACGTAAGCGTTGGCCAGGCGAAACGTGAAGCCTGATTCCGCCTGCCAGACCGTCGGGAACGCCAGGTCCTCCAGTTGCCGGGCTCGGGGGCCCGGCCCGGCCACCACCGCCACGTTCTCCCCTGGGCGGAAAGGTGGGTCCGCGGCCCACGCCGGCGCGGGGACGACCGAGGTCCAGGCTCCCCACCACATCGCGGGGAGCAGCGCGGCGATGGCCAGTGCGCCGGCCCCCCAGCTCCACGGCGATCGTTCGCGTGCCGCCAGCCATACACCCGCACCGGCCGCGGCGATAAGCCAGACGAACAGAGACAGCCGCTGGGGGCGGATCAGCCCCAGGAACGGCAGATGCCGCGCCAGGGCCCACGGGGTGGGGACGGTGGTGTGCCCCACCACCAGCACTCCGACCGAGCACAGCAGGGCGACCCCGGCGGTGGCCGCCAGGGCCCGCAGGACCGGGCCGCGCCGCTTCGTCCACGCCAGGTGCGCGAGGATCGCGAACAGCGGAAGCGCCAGGACGACCGTGGCCACCCAGGAGCCCGGCCCGGAGGGATGCAGGAGGCCCGCCCGCAGCGTGCCGAGATGCGGGCTGACGTGCGTCTCCACACCCGAGAACGGGGCGGGGGCGTGGCCGGCCGAGGCCAGCCCGGGCGGCCGCCGCAGGACCAGGGCAGCGTAGAGCAGCGGGCTCGCCAGGACCCCCGCCGCCACGTACCCGGCGCCCACGACCTTCGCCGTGCTCCGCAGCGCCCCGCGGCGGGGGCGGTCGAATGCATACAGGAGGAGCAGGGCCAGCCCGCCGAACAGGGTGGTGGTGGCGAAGACCTCCGTCGACACGCCGATCTCCGCGGCCAGGACCACCCCCAACAGGGGCACGAGCACGGCCGGGCGGATCGATCCTTCCAGGTGGCGGACCACGAGGTAGGCGGCCATCGGCACGAGCGCCGTGAGACTGAGGTTCAGGTGCCCGATCGCCACCTCGCTCGTCTCGAGGGGCGAGAGCGCGAACAGCAGTCCCGCGGCGAGTGACGGCCACCATCGCCGCGTCACCCGGTGCACCAGGAGATACATGGTCCAGGCCGCCGAGACGGGGGCGAGGAGCGCCAGGGCGTTGAATGCCGCGAAGACCCCGAAGGCTCTGGTGACGGGGGCCATCAGGAAGCCCGCCGTGGGCACGCTGGTCGTCCAGGCCAGGTTCGTTCCATCCGGCGCGAACACTGCGTGGGTGTAGGGCACCAGGATGCCGTGGGCCACGGCGTGCGGCCACCAGCCCAGCGACCACAGCAGGATGGCCCCATCCGCCGGGCTGTTGGAGAGGATCTGGCCCGACCGCGCCGGCAGGAGCTTGGGCAGCAGGAGGGCGCAGAAGGAAGCGGTGAACAGGGCCAGGGCGGCGGCGTGCCGAACCACGGGCCACGAGACCCACTTCTTCAAGAGGCTCTGGAGACGGCGCACCGTGACCGATTGTAGGAATCTGGAGCAGGCGCCCCCGGCGGGGCGACGCGAGACCGGGCGTGTTGCGGGCCCGGCGCCCGTGGCGCCCCGGGGCGCGGTCCGCGAGGATGGCGGAGTCCATGACGCGGGTCCCGGACCAGTCGAGCCACGGCACCTCGGTTCGAGCCCGGTGGTGCCTGGCCGCCATGACCGGCGGATACGTCGCCCTCGCCGTGATGGCCGGGGTCCCGAACTCCCCGCTGGCCACACGGCTCCCGGTGGGGGTCCGGCCGCCGGGATGGGCCACCCATGTGGCCGATGCGCTCCATCTGGACGGGGCAGGCCGGCCACCCCTGATCGTCGCCTCGCTGCTGGTCATGGCCGGGGTGCTGGCTGCGTTCGTCCTCCTGCTGGCTGAAGCGCGGGCGAACCGCGTCCGGCTCTCCGCCGTCCTGGTGGCGGCCGGCGTCAGCCTGGCCGTCGCGACGGCGGCGCCCGTCCTCCTGTCGCGCGACGTGTTCAGCTACGCGGCGTACGGGCGGGTTTTCGCGCTGCACCACCACGACCCCTATGTCACGGTGCTGTCGTCGTTCCCCCGCGATCCGTTCGTCGCCGACACCGCGGCCCAGTGGCTGCCCACGCACTCCCCCTACGGGCCGGCCTTCACGCTGGTCAGCGCCGGCATCGTCCGCGTCTGGTCGTCCTCGCCGGGCGCGGTCGTCCTGGCGTTCAAGGTGCTGGCCGGGCTCGGCGTCGGTGTGGCCACCGCGTGCGCCGCACTCGCCGCTCGGAGGATCCGTCCGGAGCGAGCCGCCCTGGCCGCCGCGATCGTGGGCCTGAACCCCGTCCTGGTCGTCCATACCGTCGGCGGGGCGCACGTCGACGCCCTGATCGCCGCGCCCCTGGCCGGAGCGCTGGCCCTGGGGGTGGGCGCTCGGCCCCCCGACGGGAAGAGTGCTCCTCCGGCCCCGCTGCGATCGGGCGCCGTGACCATCCTGCTGACGCTGGCCGTCCTGCTCAAGTCGGTGATCCTGCCGGCCCTGGTGCTGTGGCTGTGGTGGGTGGTGCGGGCCGAGCCTCCCCGGCGCCGGCTCCGTGTCGCGATGGTCCATCTCGGGATCGTCGTCGCCGCGACCGCTGCGTCGCTCGTTCCGTTCGTGGCGGGAGGCCGCACCCTGACCCCGCTGGCGTCGCTGGGCGGCCTGGAGTCCTGGGCCAGCCCGGCCCAGCTGGTGGCGCGCCCGGTTCGAGCCGTGGTGGGGTGGATCGCCGCCCCGGGTGACGGCGTCGTGGCCGGGAGGGTGGTGCTGGGGGTGTTCCTGCTGGCCTACGGGGTGCTCCTGTGGCGCCTGGGGCGGAGATGGACTTCGCCGGCCGCCTCGCGGGAGGAGACCATGGCAGACGCGCTGGGAGCCGCGCTGCTGCTGCTGGCCCTGGCCCTCCCCTACTTGCTGCCCTGGTACACGGCCTGGTTCGCGCCCTTCCTGGGCCTCATGGCGGACGGAGTCTTCATGTGGACCGGCGTGGCCGCCGGCGCCGTGCTGGCCCTGACCCTCATCCCGGCGGATCCCTTTCACGGCCTCAGCACGTGGGGGGTGATGCTCGGGGTGCACTACGTGGCGGCGCCGATCATGCTGGTGCTCTTGGTCGTGGCGACCCGCCGGGCCGTCACGGGCGCCGGGCGCTCCCCCTTCGCGCCAGCAGGCCGCGCAGGCACCCGGCCGCCTTCGCCGGTTCTTGACCGCCGGGCGGCGCTGGAGCGACGAAGACCACGGTTTCCGCGATGAGCGATAGGCTGCTTGGGTGCGGTGCCGGCGGATTCCGTTCTCGGTCGCCACAGGACCAGGCGCCGGGATCATTGGAGTGCTCGAGGTGCCCGGGTGGCGCGGGCTGTGGTTGCTCGCCGTGCGATGGATTCCGTGGGTCGGATCGCGGATGGTCGAGCGAACGGCCAGCCGGATGCTGGCTGAGCGGCCGCCACCCTCCGGTCCGCCAGACGGGCCCGATGCCGGCGTGCGGGAGCCTCGGCGGCCTGGGCCACTTGCGGGGGCCGGGGCCGTGGCGCTGCCGGAGCCCGTCGAGGGCTGACGCCGCTCGACACCGCTGCCCTGTACACCTGCGGCGGGACGAATCGAAAGGAGGCGCGGATGCCGGGGATCACGCCGTTTCTGTGGTTCGACGACCAGGCCGAGGAGGCGGCGAAGCGGTACGTGGGGATCTTCTCGAGCCTCGGGCGGTCGGACTCGGCGATCACGGAGGTCTCGCGGTACGGAGGGGCTGGCTCGGAGGCGGCAGGGCGGCCCGAGGGGTCGGTGATGACCGTGGCGTTCCGGTTGGACGGGCAGGACTTCGTGGCCCTAAATGGCGGGCCGGAGTTCCACTTCACCGAGGCGGTGTCGTTCCTGGTGAACTGCGAGACGCAGGAGGAGGTCGACGGGTTCTGGGAGCGGCTGTCGGAGGGCGGGGAGCAGGGTCCCTGCGGCTGGCTGAAGGACCGCTACGGGTTGTCATGGCAGGTCGTCCCCACCGCCCTCGCGGAGATGCTCGGGGACGAGGACCCGCAGCGCGCGGAGCGGGTCATGGCCGCCATGTTGCAGATGAAGAAGATCTTCATCGCCGAGCTACGGCGAGCCTACGAGCAGGAGTAGCCGGAAAGGAGACCACACCATGGCCGATCTCGACTTCACCAGCGCCATGATCGGGACCGAGCAGCCGGACACGCTCGGCGAGTTCTACGCGACGGTGCTGGGCCGCCCCGCCGACATGAAGGAGCAGGGCATGTACGGCTGGCGGTTCAGCTCGACGTTCCTGTCGATCGTCCAGCACTCCGAGGTCAAGGGACGGGCGGCCGAGCCGCAGCGCGTGATCCTGAACCTCCAGACCCCCGACGTCCAGGGCGAGTTCGAACGCATCAAGTCCTCCGGCGCGACCGTCGTCCACGAGCCCTACGACTTCGAGGGCACGATGCAAGTGGCCACGTTCGCCGATCCGGACGGCAACTACTTCCAGCTAATGTCGCCGTTCGAGGAACCCGGCTCCTGACGGCCAACCGACACGGGGAGGGACGATGACAACGCGGGACGAGTTGGTCGCGCGGTACCGGGAGGGCCCGGACGTGGTGGAGCGGACGGTGGCCGGCCTCACCGACGAGGAGCTCGACCACCGCCCGGCCGACGGCGGCTGGTCGCCTCGCCAGGTGGTGCACCACCTGGCCGACAGCGAGATGGCCTCGGCCATCCGCCTGCGCAAGCTCCTGGTGGAGGACTCCCCCACCATCCAGGGCTACGACGAGGAGGAGTACGCCCGCGGCCTCCACTACGACACTCGGCCCATCGCCCCTTCCCTGGCGGCCCTCCGAGCCGCCCGCGAGACCACCGCCAGCATCCTCGACCACCTCACCGACGAAGACTGGACCAGAACCGGCACCCACACCGAGAGCGGCGAGTACTCCGTCCAGACCTGGCTGGAGATCTACGCGGCCCACGCCCACGACCACGCGGACCAGATCCGCCGAGCCCTGGACAGGCTGGAGTAGCGTCCTGGCCGGGCGCGCTCCTACGGCACCGTCACCTTGGCCGTGTACAGATCGAGCTGGTGCAGCGTCCCGTCCGGGTTGTCGCCCGTGCTGTTCGAATTGTCCGACCACGCGGGGTAGAAGGCCTTCGACTGGAACGCAGCGTGCGTGTAATCGCCGTAGTCGAAGCCGCTCGCCGCGTCGTTCGAGTTCGAGGCGCCCTGGCTGACCTGGAAGTTCGGTATGAAGGTCACGCCACCATCGATGGAGTACGTGGCCCAGATCTGCACGTCGTCGTTGGGCACACCGTCAGTGTCCGTCGGGCTCCCTGCTCCCAGGTCACCTCGGGCGTCGTACCACGACACGGCGACGTTGCCGGTCGACTGGTCCAGAGCGATGGCCGGCATGAACTGGCTGTTCGTGGTGTGGTCGTCGTTCAGCCGGACCGCCGGTGACCACGTGGTTCCGTTGTCGTCCGAGTACTGGAACATGATGTCCATGTCGTCGCTCTCGTTGCCGTTCTCCTGGGTCCAGACGGCGTAGACCCGGCCGGTGTGCGGTCCGCCGCTCCGGTCCCAGGCCAGGCTGGCCTCGGCGTCCACCGAGCGATGCGACTGGGCGGGGATGTAGTCGAAGCCTCCCACGCGGCTCCGGGCCAGCTCGAGCGGGTCGTTGAACCCCGCCGGTCCGAGTCCGTCCGGGTCGAGCGCCGTGTAGATGTGCGAGCCGCCCTGCCCGTTGGTGGCGTCCTGGTAGGTCACCAGGACCTGGCCGTTCGGGCCCACGGCCGTGTCGCCGTAGTCGCCCCGGCCGGCGGACGTCGGGACCGCTTGCGTGGGAGTCAAAGGGCCGTACTGCCCAAGACCCGTCACGGGGAACCCGAAGGCCTGGATCACCTCCGACGGGACGTTGGTGAAGCTGATCCACACGCTGTTCAGGCCAGCCGAGATCGACGGCTGGTCGCCGAAGATGTTGGGGTTGTTGGTGCGGAGGTTCTTCGAGCCGCCGGGGCCGGTCCCGACTCCCGTCACGATGACGTCGGCCGTCTTGTGGAACGTTCGCCCGCCGTCCGTCGACAGCGCGACGAGGACGTCGCCGTTGCTGTTCAGCAGGTAGGTCATCCACAGGTTGCCGAACCCGTCCCACGCCAGCTGCTCGTCGCAGCAGATGTCGCCGAGCGGGTCCGCCGTGCTGCTGCCGATCACCTGCCGTGTCCAGGTCTTTCCGCCGTCGAAGGAGATCCCCTCGAACAAACCGGCCACGACGGGGAACGGCAGGGTGGCCATCGTCACGATGTTCTTCGGGTTCGTCGGATTGACGGCGATGGCGTCCTCCGCCTCGTTCCCGTGCGCGGCGCTGGTGTTGATGTTGGTGGGAACGGCGCCGGCCATCGCGGGCAATACCGCGGGGGTCGCGAACAGCCCCGTCATCACAACAACTGCAAGCGGGCCCACAAACCAACCCATTCGACCGCGCACTCTGCATCCCCCTCTCGTGTTGGCTGGCGCCGGGTGCCTGATCCTAGCGGCCTGGACGGTCTTCCGGATACTCCGTTTGCGCGTTCGACGCGATCGCGGGAGCGGAGCGGACGGTCCCGTCAGGAAGGCCGGGGCACAAGCGTCTTGATCATCCCGAGCAGCTCGTCCATGTCGAACGGCTTGGCCACGAACCCCTCCACGCCGTAGCGGGCGGCCCGGAGGCGGTCGTCCTGGGCCGTCCGGGCGGAGACCACGATGACGCGGGGACGGGCGCCGCCGCTGGACTGGATCTCGTCGAGGAGGGCCCACCCGTCCATCACCGGCATCATCAGGTCGAGCAGCATGAGGTCCGGGCGCTCCCGGCGCAGCAGCTCCAGGGCCGCCTCGCCGTTGCGGGCCACGAAGGTCCGGTAGCCCTCGCTCTCCAGGTTGAATCGCAGCAGCCACACCAGGTCGGGCTCGTCCTCCACCACCAGGATGGTGGCCCCCCGGCCGCCCCGGGCCATCCCCTCCGGATCCAGCGGCGCCGCGCCCAGGCCCTCGTGTCCCATCCCCTACCTCACCGCCTCGAGACGGACGCCGGGACCGCCCTCCACCCGCCCGATCACCCACGCCGGCGTGCCGGCGACCTCGGCCCGGGCCACCACGGCCTCGGCGTCGTCGGGCGCCACCACCAGCACCATCCCCACGCCCATGTTGAACGTGGCGAACAACTCCTCCTCCGACGCCTCCGCCGCCCGCCGGACCAGCTCGAACACGGCCGGGCGGGGCCAGGCCCCCGGGTCCACGGAAGCCCCCAGGTCCGGCGGCAGCACCCGAGGCAGGTTCTCCGGGAGCCCGCCCCCGGTGACGTGCGCACAGGCCCGGACCAGGTCGTCTCCCGCCAGGGACAGCACCAGCGGCGCGTAGATCGCGGTGGGCTCCAGCAGGACCTCCCACAACGGCAGGCCCAGGCCGTCCGGAACCTCCGCCAGGTCGTGGCGGCCCGATTCCAGCACGGCCCTTCGCACCAGGCTGAACCCGTTGGCGTGCAGCCCTGTGGACGCCAGGCCCACCAGTAGGTCGCCCTCCCGGACCCGCCGCGGGCCCAGGAGCCGTTCCTCCTCCACCACCCCGACGCAGAACCCCGCCAGGTCGAACTGGCCGGGCGCCATGACTCCGGGGTGCTCCGCGGTCTCCCCACCCAGCAGCGCGCATCCGGCTCGCCGGCACCCCTCCGCGACGCCCTCCACCAGCGCGGCCACCTCCTCCGGCACCACCCGACCCACGGCCACGTAGTCCAGGAAGAACAGCGGCTCCGCCCCCGTGCACACCACGTCGTCCGCGCACATGGCCACCAGGTCGATCCCCACGGTGTCCAGCCGCCCCGCCAGGCGCGCGATCTCCAGCTTGGTGCCCACGCCGTCGGTGGCCGCGGCCAGCAGTTTCCGGGGGCTGATCCGGAACAGCCCGGCGAACCCGCCCACGGACTCCACGACCTCGGGACGGGTGGCAGACCCGGCCACCCCCCCGATCAGGGCGACGGCCTTGGCCGCGGCCTCGAGGTCGACGCCGGCCTGCCGGTAATCCATGGTGCGAACGGTACTAGTGGGCGGGCCGTTGCTCCAGCAGGAACTTTCCGGCCTGGTCCGGGACTGGGACGGGGTAGCTGCCGTCGAAGCAGGCCCGGCAGAACCGGTCCTCGGGCGCGCCGGTGGCGTCCACCAGCGACTGCAGCGAGAGATAGGCCAGGGAGTCCGCGCCGATGAAGGCCCGGACCTCCTCCACCGAGAGGTCCGAGGCCACCAGTTCCTGGCGGGTGGACATGTCGATCCCGTAGAAGCAGGGCCACCGGACGGGCGGGCTGACCACTCGCATGTGCACGGCGGCGGCGCCGGCCTCCCGCAGGGTCTGGATGATCTTGCGGGTGGTGGTCCCGCGGATGATCGAGTCGTCCACCACCACCACGCGCTTCCCCTGGACCGCGCCGGGGATGGGGTTGAGCTTCAGCTTCACGCCGCGGTCGCGCAGCGACTGCGAGGGCTGGATGAACGTCCGGCCGACATACCGGTTCTTCATCAGCCCCTCGCCGTAGGGGATCCCGGAGGCCTCGGCGTAGCCCTGCGCGGCCGAGTGGCCGGTGTCGGGGATGGGGATGACCAGGTCGGCGCTGGCCGGCGCTTCCCGGGCCAGGAGGCGGCCCATGTCGCGGCGGGCCTGGTGCACGGTGCGGTCGTACAGGCGCGAGTCCGGCCGGGCCAGGTACACGAACTCCAGCAGGCACAGGGCCTTGCGGGGACTGGGGGCGAACCGCTCGAAGCGCAGGCCCCGGTCGTCCACCATGGCCATCTCGCCGGGCTCCACCTCCCGCACGAACGTGGCCCCCACGATGTCCAGGGCGCAGGTCTCGGAGGCGAAGCAGAACCCGCCGGGGAGCCGTCCGATGGCCAGGGGCCGGAAGCCGTGCGGGTCGCGCGCGGCGAACACCGTCCGCTCGTCCATGAACACGAACGAGAAGGCGCCGGACAGCCGGGGGAGGACGGCCATGGCCGCGGCCTCCATCCCGTCCTCGATGTGCGCCGCCATCAGGGTGGCCACGATGTCGGAGTCCGTCGACGCCCGGCCCCGCCGGCCGGCCTCCTCGGCCAGCTCGGCCGTGTTCACCAGGTTCCCGTTGTGCCCCAGGGCCAGCCCCCGGTGGCCGTCAGTCTTGAACGCCGGCTGCGCGTTGTCCCAGGTGGTGGACCCCGTCGTGGAGTAGCGAGTGTGCCCGATCCCCAGGTCACCCTGCAGGGTGGACAGCGTGGCCTCGTCGAACACCTGCGAGACCAGGCCCAGCTCCCGGAACACCAGGATGTTGCGGCCGTCCGAGACGGCCATGCCAGCCGACTCCTGGCCCCGGTGCTGCAGCGCGAACAGGCCGAAATACGTGAGCCTGGAGACGTCCTCGCCTGGCGCCCACACGCCGAAGAGGCCGCAGGCTTCGCGCGGGCTCTCGCCTTCCCCCATCTCGAACGAGGGTAGCATCCGACCCCTCGGTCACCGCCAGCGGCCGGAAGAATTTGGCGAGACAAAAGGGGAGCGGGCCGGCGACCCGGGTCACGCCCCGCCGAGGGGCAGGCCGTCGGCGAAGCCGATGCTGGCGTGGGATCCGTCGCAGAAGGGCTTGTTCCGCGACGCGCCGCACCGGCACAGCGTGACCCGGTTGCGCACCTCGTACGGCGTCCCGTCCGCGGCCACGATCGGGATGCCGCCTCGAACCCACAGCGGCCCGCTGACCTCCATGGCTGGGTCCTCGACCACGCCGATGGAGGGCTCCAGCGGCGGCTCGTTCGGCTCGGGCCGTCCGTCGGCGCCTGTCTTCCACGTCACCAGGCGGCCGGAGGGGCAGTACGCCGCCTCCCGCTCGGTGAGCGCGACGGCCTCGGGGTCGTCCTGCTCCACCAGGTTCCAGACCTGGCCGCGCGCGTCGCAGAACCGCGCGAACGCGCACAGCTGCTGCGCGTCGGTGAGCGCCACCTGCGGCCCGGGGTACGCGTCCGCCTGCTCCAGGTAGGGCCGGCGGTCGGCGACCTCGGTCCCGTCGAAGCCGTTGGTCTCGTGCGTCCCGTCGCAGAAGGGCTTGGTGGAGGAGCCGCCGCACCGGCACAGCCGGTACCTGGCCTTGGCCTCGAACGCGCGCCCGGCCCGCCACTCCCAGGACTCGCCCTGCTCGTTCGGGACGATGATCTGCTGGGCCAGCGGGACGCCGCCCTCGACCTCGTACGGCCCGTCCTCGGTGACGCGGATCCGCATCACTCCCCCTGGTCGGGGTGCGGATCCTCGTGATCGGTCGCGCCGGGAACGCCTTCTCGCACCGTCAGCGCCGCCTCCTCGGGCGAGGCGAACTCGTCCCGCCCCTCTTCGCCCTCCGCGACGAGCTCGTCCTCGTCGTCGGACAGGCCGTCGTCGACCAGGGAGAGTGCGCTGTCCACGGCCGGGCGGTCGGGGCGCTCCTCGGCCAGCTGCTGGTCGAGTGGCTCGCCCTCCACCGCCTCTTCGGCGGTCGTCCCCCACGACTCCGCCCCGAACGCGTGGTCGGCCTGCATGATGGCCGCCTCCAGCTCGTCGCCTTCGTCTCCGTCCCGAGGCTCCAGGTCTTCCATGGCCCGCGCTCCTTCCCCGGCGGCGACGTTCGCAGCCGGTTCCCAGCGTACCGCGGGCCCCCGCAAACGCCGGCCAAACCGGAAGTCCCGGGGCTCCAGTGCTCAGGGCCTGATGTTCTGGTTCAGGTGGAACAGGTTGCCGCGCTGCTTCCCTCAGGGACTCGTTCGAGGACCGCGCAGCCCATATCCCGAAGAGGTCGGGACGAGAACACGCGCATCACCCTGTCGAGGGGCGGGAGCGGGACCGGTCGATGGAGCCGTCGGGATTCCTCGCCGAGGTAGTGGATCTCCCTGATGCGCCAGCCGTGTTCGGTGAAGAACGCCTCCCAGCTGGGGGGATCGAAGCGGACCGGGACGTGGCGGTACGGCTGGTGCTTCTGGTAGGCCGCGAGCAGTCGCGACGAGAAGTAGTCGATCACCCACGACTCGCAGCCCGGCTGGGCGCGGAGATCGTCCGTGAGGCCACCCGCCTCGTCCACGCTCAGGCCCCCGATGACCCCCTCGGTGAGGACCATTCCCCTGGTTGAGGTCGTCCAGATCCGGTCCAAGAGTTCCCGGCAAGCGTCGCGGTCGGCCAGGTCGAGTCCGACCCGTTCGATCGAACACGCCGGCACCTCGGTGCTCAACTGAGCGACCTTGTCCTCGATGACGCGTGGATGGTCAACCTCGACCCAGCGGAGGGACGAGGGGAGATCCATCCGGTACGGTCGGGTGTCCATCCCAGCTCCAAGGTTGACGACCACGTCTATCCCTGACGAGATCGCCGAGTGGAGGAACGCGTCGATCAGGACGGTTCGGATGGCGACGACCCATGATCCGTCCGGCCGGGTCCTCGCGATCCGGAGGCCACGTTCGCCGGCCAGGCCAGCGGCGAGCGGATCGTGGAACAACGCATCCGACCGGCTGGATTCCATCGCGCGCCACCCGGCAGCCAACAGGGCCGTATCGGTGACGTGCTGGATGTGCTCGTCGCCCACATCTGATGTGTACCAGTGCAGACCGCACCGTGCCGGTAACTCCCTTGAGGGTTGGCACAGGCCGGGGGCGGTCAGAGCTTTGCCAGGACGCTCGCGATCCATGTTTCGAAGCGTGCCGTATCGTGCCCTTCCAGATCGCTGCCAAGTGCTGCCAAAGGGGCCCCTCGGGGGGTCTCTTCCTTTCCGGAGATCCCGACAACCCGTCGTGATCCGCGGGTTTCTGAGTGGTCCTGACCGGAGTCGAACCGGTCAGGATTGGAGCAGGCTCGGGATCGTATTCTCGTGGATGGCCCGCGCTTCGGCCACGGTGAGCTCGAACAGCGTGTCGAAGACCATCCTCGGGCCGCCGGTTTCGCCGATCCTGGCGTAGGGCGTGTGGTGGGCGCGGCAGAGCGCCTCGAGCGCATCGGCATTGCCAGGTTTGACGCCGACCACGGCCCGGGAGGCCGACTCCGAGAACAGCGCTACGTGCGGCGGCAGGTCGCCGGGGAGGGTGACCGCGAACCCCGTGCCGGTGGCGATGGCGCACTCGGCCAGCGCGACGGCCAGGCCTCCGTCGGAGCAGTCGTGTGCCGACGCCAGGACGTCGGTGGCGGCGGCTTCCTGGAGCAGCGCGTGCAGATGCCTTTCCCGGTCCAGATCGAGCGCGGGCGGCCGGCCGGACACCCGGCCCAGGACGACCTCGGCGTACTCCGAGCCGCCCAGCTCGGGCAGGGTTTCGCCCAGGAGGTAGATCAGCAGACCCGGCTCCGGGAACCCCGTGCGGACCAGGAGCCGGTAGTCCTCGATCAGGCCCAGCATGCCGATCACCGGCGTGGGCCAGACGCTGGAGTCGCCCGACTCGTTGTAGAAGGACACGTTCCCGCCGGTCACCGGCGTGCCGAGGGCCCGGCAGGCGTCGCCCATGCCACGGACGGATTCGGCGAACGCCCACATCACCTGGGGGCGCTCGGGGTTGCCGAAGTTCAGGCAGTTCGTGACGGCCAGGGGCCTCGCGCCGACCACCGCGACGTTGCGGGCGGCCTCCGCGACGGCGTGCGCGGCGCCGAGGTACGGATCCAGCGCCCCGTAGCGGCCCTTGCCGTCGGTGGACAGGGCCATCGCGCGCAGGGTTCCCTCGATGCGGACGACGGCCGCGTCGGCACCGGGGCCGAGGACTGTCTGGCCGAGGACCAGCGAGTCGTACTGCTCGAACACCCACCGCTTGCTGGCCACATTCGGCGAGCCGAGCACCGCCAGGAAGGCCTCCGCGTCGGCAATCGGCGGCGTCTCGAAGGTCGGATCGTCGTCCTGGAGCTCCTCGATGGCCGGTGGTGGGTGCATTGGGCGGTGGTACTCGGGGCCCTCCTCGGCCAGGGAGTGCCCCGGGACCTCGGCCATCACCTCGCCGCCGCGTCGCGCCGTCACGCGCCCTCCCGGGACGACGCGGCCCACCACCGGCGCCGGCAGGCCCCACTTCCGGCAGGTCGCGGTGACGGCCTCCAGGCGATCGGGCCGAACGACCGCCAGCATCCGTTCCTGCGACTCCGAGGTCAGGACCTCGAATGGCTCCATGCCCTGCTGCCGGAGGGGCACGGCGTCCAGGTCCAGCTCGGCCCCCATCCCGGCTCGGGACACCGACTCGCTGACCGCGCAGGTGATCCCTGCGCCGCCCAGGTCCTGGAGCCCCTCCAGCAACCCCGCCTCGATCAGCTCCAGGCAGCACTCGATGAGGAGCTTCTCGGTGAACGGGTCGCCGATCTGCACGCTGGGACGGGAGTCCTCGGCGTCGTCCTCCAGGGTCCGCGACGCCAGCACGGAGACGCCGCCGATGCCGTCCCGGCCGGTGCTGGCGCCGATCAGCACCAGCAGGTTCCCCTCGCCCTCAGCGCGGCTGCGCATCAGCCGGTCGGCCGGGGCCAGCCCGACGCACATCACGTTCACGGTGGGGTTGGCGGTGTGGGGTTCCGCGAACGCGACCTCGCCGCCCACCGTGGGGATCCCGACGCAGTTGCCGTAGTGCCCGATCCCGGCCACCACGCCCTGCATGAGCAGGCGGTTCCGTGGGTTGTCCAGCGGGCCGAACCGCAGCGGGTCCAGCAGCGCCACCGGCCGCGCGCCCATGGACAGGATGTCGCGGACGATGCCGCCGACGCCGGTGGCGGCACCCTGGAACGGCTCCACGGCGCTGGGGTGCGAGTGCGATTCCATCTTGAACACCGCCGCCAGGCCGTCGCCCAGGTCCACCACGCCCGCGTCCTCGCCCGGGCCGACCAGGATGTGCTCGCCCTCCGTGGGCAGGCGGCGGAGGTGGACCTTGCTGGACTTGTACGAGCAGTGCTCGGACCACATCACCGAATACATGGCCAGCTCGGTGCGGTTGGGCTCGCGGCCCAGCGTGTCGCACACCGCCGCGTACTCGTCGTCGGTGAGGCCGAGTGCGCGGTGCAGGGCTTCCGCCGTGGTCACGCCCTGACCAGGGCCTGCTCGAGCAGCGACGTGAGGAGGGGCTGCCCGCCGACGGGGCCGGTGTCGGGATCCACGGCGTGCTCGGGGTGCGGCATCAGCCCGACCACGTTGCCGCGCTCGTTGCGGAGGCCGGCGATGGTGTTCGTGCTGCCGTTGGGGTTCGCGCCCGAGTCGTCCACGTCGCCGTCGGGGGAGCAGTACCGGAACAGCACCAGGCCGTCGTCCTCGAGCCGGGCGAGCTCGGGCTCAGAGGCCACGAACTGCCCCTCGCCGTGCTTGATGGGCACCTCCAGGACCTCGCCGGCCACCAGCCCGGCGGTGAGCACCGACAGCGAGGTCTCCACGCGGACGTGGACGCGGCGGCATACGAACTTCAGCCCGGCGTTGCGGATGAGGGCTCCCGGCAGCAGCCCGGCCTCGCACAGGATCTGGAAGCCGTTGCAGATACCGAGCACCGGTCCGCCGGCCTCGGCGAACTCCCGGATTGGGCCCATGACCTCGGCGAACCGCGCGATGGCGCCCGTGCGGAGGTAGTCGCCGTAGGAGAACCCGCCTGGGAGGATCAGCGCGTCCACGCCATGGAGATCGGCGTCGGCGTGCCACAGCGGCACGCCCTCCCCGCCCAGGAACCGCACCGCCCGCAGCGCGTCCCGGTCATCCAGGGACCCCGGAAACGTGACGACGCCCACCCGGGGGCTCATCGGGGAGCCGGCTCCCGCATTCCGGTAAAAGCTTGGGCCTGCCCTATTCGATTCACGAGCACCGTCTCGATGACAGGGTTCGACAGAAGTCTCTCGGCGATCTGCTCGACCTCCGCGACAGCCTCGTTGAGATCGGCCCCCTCGATCGCGAGTGTGATCCGCTTCCCCACGCGCACCTCGGAGACGTTTGTCCATCCCATGTGCGGGAGCGCGCCCTCGATGGCCTTCCCCTGCGGGTCCAGTAGCCCCTCCTTCAGCGTGACAACGACCTCGAAGTCGAACCTGGTCACGAAGCCCCCATCCGTTCGAGGTACGCCGACCACGCCTCGCCGGTCAGGCGCTCGTAGGCCTCGTGGTACCTCGCCGCGGTCTGCTCCACGACGCCCGTGAGCAGCTCGGGCGGGGGCGGTTCGTGGTCCCAGCCGCTGGCGTCCAGCCAGTCCCGGACGTACTGCTTGTCGAACGACGGCTGCGGGCCGCCCGGCGCGTACCGGTCGGCCGGCCAGAACCGCGAGGAGTCGGGCGTGAGCACCTCGTCGCACAGGATCAGCTCGCCGCCCCAGAACCCGAACTCGAACTTGGTGTCGGCGATGATGATGCCTCGTTCCAGGGCCATCGCGGCGCAGTGCTCGTACACGGCGAGCGTCAGCGACTTCAGCCGCTCGGCCACGTCGGAACCCACCAGCCGCCCGGCCTCCTCCAGCGAGATGTTCAGGTCGTGGCCTTCCGCGGCCTTCGTGGCCGGCGTGAAGATGGTCTCGGGGAGCCGGTCGGACTCCCGAAGGCCCCCGGGCAACGGGACGCCGCACACCGAGCCCTCGCTCCGGTACTCCTTCCAGCCGGAGCCGCTCAGGTAGCCCCGGGCCACGCACTCGATCGGTACCATGTCCGCTCGCTTCACCAGCATGGCTCGCCCGGCCAGCTCGTGCTCGCCGGTGAACGGCGGGGGGAACTCGCGGACGTCGGCGGTCAGCAGGTGGTTCGGCACGAGGTCCGCGGTCCGCTCCAGCCAGAACAGCGTGAGCGCGGTGAGGACCCGCCCTTTGTCCGGGATGGCGGTGAGCAGGACCACGTCGAACGCGCTGATGCGGTCGGTGGCCACCAGCAGCAGGTCGTCCCCGGCCTCGTAGATGTCCCGGACCTTCCCGCGGGTGTGGATCTCCGCCATCACGCTCATGCGGAAGCGACCTCCAGCTTCTCCAGGCGGTCGAACACGGCGTCCAGGTTCCCCACCGCGGCGGCCGGGTCGAGGAGGGCATCCAGCTCGGCGCCGGACAGCAGCTGCGAGACGCCCGGCTGCCCCAGCAGCTCGGCCCGGAAGTCGGCGTGCTCGTCCCACGCCGCGGCGGCTGCCCGCTGCACCGCGGCATACGCCTCCTCGCGGGACAACCCCCTCTCCACCAGCGCCAGCAGCACTCCCTGCGACAGGGCCGCGCCGCCGGTGATCTCGATGTTCGCGCGCATCCGCTCCGGGAACACCCGCAGGCCCTCCACCACGCCGGTGAACAGCGCGAGCATGTAATCGAGCAGGATGGTGGAGTCGGGAAGGATGACCCGCTCCACCGAGGAGTGCGAGATGTCGCGCTCGTGCCACAGCGCGACGTCCTCCAGGGCGGCCTGGAGGTTCCCCCGGACCACCCGGGCCAGCCCGCACACCCGCTCGCAGATGATCGGGTTGCGTTTGTGGGGCATGGCGGAGGAACCCTTCTGCCCTGCGGCGAACGGCTCCTCCACCTCCCGGACCTCCGTCCGGGCCAGGTGACGGACCTCCAGCGCGAACTTGTCCAGGGACGACGCGGTGATGGCCAGGGCCGCCATGTACTCGGCGTGGCGGTCCCGCTGGAGGACCTGCGACGACGCTTCCGCGGGGCGCAGGCCCAGCTCGCCGCACACGTACTCCTCCACCCGCGGGTCCACCCGCGCGTACGTCCCCACCACGCCGGACACCTTGCCCACCGAGACGACTTCGCGGGCCCGGCGGAGGCGCTCGCGGTCCCGGTCCAGCTCGAACGCCCACAGGGCCAGCTTGTGCCCGAACGTCATGGGCTCGGCGTGGACGCCGTGGGTCCGGCCCATCATCACCGTGTCCCGGTGCTTCAGGGCCCGACGCCTGACCACGCCCAGCAGCACCTCCACCCGCCCCAGCAGCAGGTCGGCAGCGGCTCGCAGCTGCAATGCCAGCCCCGTGTCCAGCAGGTCGCTGGAGGTCATCCCGAAGTGGACCCACCGGCCGGCCGGCCCCACCGTCTCCGCCACGTTCTGCACGAACGCGGCCACGTCGTGATTGGTCACACGCTCCAGCTCGTCCACCCGTTCCACGGAGAACGAGGCCCGGCTCCGGATCGCCTCCAGGTCCTCCGCCGGGATCAGGCCCTGCCGGGCCCACGCCTCGCAGGCCAGGACCTCGACGCGGAGCCAGTGCCCCAGCCGCTCCCGGTCCGACCACACCGCGGCCATCTCCGGCAGCGTGTAGCGCGGGATCACAGGCGAAGCCCCTCCGCCAGGTCCTCCCGGAACCGGCGCAGGCGCACCCGTACTTGCTCGTCGCGGACCCCCAGGATCTGCGCGGCCAGCAGGGCCGCGTTCACGGCGCCGTCGATGGCCACCGTGGCCACCGGCACCCCCCGGGGCATCTGGACCGTCGAGTACAGCGCATCGGCGCCGCCCAGGTACTTCGTCCCGATGGGGACGCCGATCACGGGCAGGACCGTTCGCGCGGCCACCGCGCCGGCCAGGTGGGCGGCCAGCCCGGCGCCGCAGATGATGACCTGGAGCCCGCGCTCCTCGGCCAGACGGGCGTACTCGTCCAGCTGGTCGGGGTTGCGGTGCGCGGAGATCACGTTGACCTCGTTCGGGACCTCCAGCTTGTCCAGGATGGCGGAGGCCTGCTGCATGACTGGAAGGTCCGACGCCGAGCCGCTCAGGATCCCCACAAGCGGCCCGGACGCGCTCTGATCCACGCTCAGGCCTCCCCGGCCACGCCGGCCGCGATGTCGGTGCGGAACTGCATGTCCTCGAACGACACCATGGAACACGCCTCGTATGCGCGCTCGCGGGCCGCGGCCATGGTCGAACCGAGCGCGGAGATCGCGAGCACTCTTCCCCCTGCCGTCAGCACTCTACCGTCCCTGGCCGTCGTTCCCGCGTGGAACGGGAAAACTCCTGGTAACGAGGCCGCGGCGTCCAGTCCGCCGATCTCCAGACCGGTGCGGTGCCTCCCCGGATACCCGCCGGAAGCCAGGACCACGGTGACGCACGCGTCGGCCAACCATTCCGGCGGGTGAGCGGCCAGGTCCCCGTCCACGCAGGCCAGGAGCAGCTCCGCCAGGTCCGAGGAGAGGCGGGGCAGGATGGCTTCGGTCTCGGGGTCGCCGAACCGGCAGTTGAACTCCAGCAGCCGCGGACCGTCCGCGGTGAGCATGAGCCCGGCGTACAGCGCGCCGCGGTACGGCGTCCCCTCCTCGGCCAGGGCCCGGACGGTCCGTTCCACGATGTCGCGCACCACCGCCTGCCGGGTCTCCTCCTCGACCCATTCCACCGGCGAGTAGGCCCCCATCCCGCCGGTGTTGGGACCGGTGTCCTTGTCCCCCGCCCGCTTGTAGTCCTGGGCAAGGGCCAGCGGCGCGACGTCATGGCCGTCCGTGACCGCGATGACGGAGACCTCGCGCCCGGAAACGAACTCCTCCACCAGCACGGTGGAACCCGCGTCGCCGAACGCCCGCTCCAGCAGGCAGGCCTGCAGCGCGGCCACGGCGGCCTCGCGGCTCTCGGCGACCGTCACGCCCTTTCCGGCGGCCAGCCCGTCCGCCTTCACCACGTAGGGAGGTTCCATCGCGTCGAGGAACCCCACGGCCGGGTCGAGTTTCGTGAAGGAGCGAGACCGCGGAGCGGGGATCCCGTGGCGTTCGCACAATCCCTTGGCCCACGATTTCGAGCCCTCGATGCGGGAGGCCTCCCGCGACGGGCCGAACACCCGCAGGCCCCGCTGCTCCAGCTCGTCGGCCAACCCGGCCACCAGGGGCGCCTCCGGCCCCACCACGGCCAGGTCGATCGATTCCCGCTGCGCGAAGTCGGCCAGGCCGGGACAGTCGGCCGCTCCGATGGGGACGCAGCTGGCGACCCGGGCCAGCCCGGCGTTCCCGGGCGCGGCGAACACGCGGTCGACCCTCGGGCTCTGGGCCAGCTTCCAGGCCAGGGCGTGCTCGCGGCCCCCCTGGCCGACCACCAGCACCTTCACGCCGGCATCACCAGGCTCTGCTCACGGGACGGGCCCACGCTGACCACCGACATCGGCACGCCGCCCAGGTCCGCGATGCGCTCGACGTACTTCCGGGCCGCCGCCGGCAGCGAATCGAACGACGTGACCCCTTCGAGGTCCTCGGACCACCCCTCGACCTCCTCGTACACAGGCTCGGCCCGGTGGAACAGGGACTGGTGGGGCGGCATGTCCTCGAACCGCTGCCCGTCCGCCCGGTAGGCCACGCACACCTTGAGGCTGGCGAACCCGGTCAGGACGTCGAGCTTGGTCAGGAACAGCTCGGTGAGGCCGTTGATGCGTGCCGCGTAGCGCAGCAGCACGGCGTCGAACCAGCCGCACCGGCGGCGCCGGCCGGTGGTGGTGCCGAACTCCTGACCCCGCTCGACCATGGTGTCGCCTGCCTCGGCCGTGTCCTCGGTCGGGAACGGCCCCGCGCCCACCCGGGTCACGTACGCCTTGGTCACGCCGATGACCCGGTCCACCTCACGGGGGCCGAGGCCGGCGGAGGCCAGCGCGCCACCGGCGGCCGGGTTCGAGGACGTCACGAACGGATAGGTGCCGTGGTCCAGGTCCAGCAGTGTTCCCTGGGCCCCTTCCAGCATCACCTGCCTGCCCTGGCGGAGCGCGTCGTACAGCAGCTTCGAGGTGTCCGTGATGTGCGGCGCCAGGCGCTCGCCGTAGCGCATGTAGTCGGCGACGATGGGCTCGGCCTCCAGCGGCAGCCGGTTGTACACCTTCGACAGGATGAGGTTCTTCTCCTTCAGCACGACGTCCAGCTTCTGCCGGAAGATCTTCTCGTCCACCAGGTCCTGGACCCGCAGGCCGATCCGGGCCGCCTTGTCCGCGTAGGCCGGGCCGATCCCGCGCTTGGTGGTTCCCAGGGCGTGGCGGCCCAGGTACCGCTCGGTCACTTTCTCCAGCTCCAAGTGGTAGGGCATGATCAGATGGGCGTTGCCCGAAACGACGAGGCGCGACGTGTCAATCCCTCGCGCCTCCAGGGCGTCCATCTCCTCCAGCAGAACCCGTGGGTCCACCACCACGCCACCGGCGATCACCGAGGTGATGTGGTCGTACAGGATGCCGCTCGGGATCAGGTGCAGCTTCAGCAGCTGGCCGCCGGCCAGCACGGTGTGCCCGGCGTTGTTCCCGCCCTGGTAGCGGACCACGAAGTCCATGTGGTCGGCCAGGAAGTCAGTGGCCTTCCCCTTCCCCTCGTCGCCCCACTGGGCGCCCACCAGAATCGTCGCCGGCATCTCGGCCCGATTCTAGTTGGGGCGTCCAACCCGGCCATTCCCATTCGCCATCCGGCGGTGTACAAACCGAGCACCGTGGACAATGACGCGCGCACCGGGACCGCGGTCGCCGGGTACGGCATCGAACGCCTGCTCGGGCGAGGCGGAATGAGCGTTGTGTACCTGGCCGAGGACCCCCGCCTGAAGCGCCGGGTGGCCCTCAATGTCATCGCCCCCGAGCTTGCCCGGGACGAGCAGTTCCGGCAGCGGTTCGTCGGGAGTCCGAGCTGGCCGCGTCCCTGGACCACCCCAACATCGTCCCCATCTACGAGGCGGGCGAGGCCGGCGGCGTGCTGTTCATCGCCATGCGCTACGTCCAGGGCATCGACCTCAAGGCCCTGATCGAGCGGGACGGCCCCCTGGACACGGACCGGGCGGTGGGCATCCTGCGGCAGGTGGCCGCTGCCCTCGACGCTGCTCACGCCCGTGGCCTGGTCCACCGCGACGTGAAATCGTCGAACGTCCTGGTCGCCACCAGCGAGGGCGAAGAGGAGCACGCCTACCTCTCCGACTTCGGGCTGACCAAGCGCTCAGCATCGGACTCCGGGGCGCTCACCGGCACGGGCCAGTTCCTGGGAACCGTGGACTACGCGGCCCCCGAGCAGTTCCAGCGGGGGAAGCTCGACGGACGGGCGGACCAGTACTCCCTGGGCTGCGTGGCCTACGAGTGCCTGGTGGGCCAACCCCCCTTCGCGTCCGACGTCGAGGTTGCGACGATGTACGCCCATCTGAACGAGCCGCCGCCGAAGCCGAGCGAGCATCGGGAGGGCCTTCCTGCCGTGACGGACGGCGTCATGGCCCGGGTCCTGGCCAAGGACCCTTCAGCCCGGTACGGCTCGTGCCGGGAATTCGTGCGCGACCTGGAGAGCGCGGTCCGAACGGAACAACGCAGCCCGGAGGCGGCGCCTGCGGCGGGGAGCGGTGGGTCACCGCGGGGGCGTTCTCTGCTGGTCGGCCTTGCCGCCGCGGCCCTGGTCGTGGGGGGCGTCGTGTTCGCGCTGGTGCGTGGCCACGGGGCGCCGTCGCCAGGACGGGCGGCATCCGGGTCGGCCGGCTCCTCCACGTCGGCAAGCCCGTCCGCATCGGCGTCGGCCCCGATGTCGCTCTTCCCCTCACCGCCGCCGTTCACGGTTCGGAGGGCTACGTCCTGAAGATCGACCCCACTTCCCTCCAGGCCGTGGCGCAGTACCCGGCCGGGAGCGACTTCGTGGCGTACGCGGACGGAAAGCTGTTCGCCAACCGTCCCGACCAGACCATCGCCGTCATCGACGCCGGCACCGGGAAGCCGGTGAAGAGCATCGCCGGCCTGGTCCACCCGGGAAACCCGGCGGTGTTCGACGGCAGCCACACCCTTTGGGTGCCGACCTACAACTCCATGACTCCGGTCGACACCCGGTCGCTGAAAGCGGGGCTCCCCATTCGAGTTCCGCAGCTCCTCGGCGTTCAGTGCCAGCCGATGGCGCTTGGGGCTTCACTGTGGATCACGGAGGGGTGCGACATCCCGCGAGGGAGCCCCGACGAGCAGAAGCCCGGGCTGCTCCTGCGGATCGACACCCGGACGAAGAAGGTCGTGCAGCAGAAAGCCGTCGGTCAAGCCCCGCTGGCCATGACCTCCGGCGACGGGTTCCTGTGGGTGGCGGGGTTCAGCTCGGGGGGCATCACCCAGATCGACCTGGCCACAGGAGATGAGAAGCACCTCGACGTCGCGAGCGCCCCGAACGGGTTGTTGTTCAGCGACGGTGAGCTGTGGATCACCGACTACGGCACCAGAACGGTCATCGAGTACGACCCGTTCCAGCACCAGACGGTCAACGTCGCCCACCTCGACAGCTGGGCCGTCGATCCCCTGGTGGGGTTCGGCCACATCTGGGTGAGGCTGCCGACCTATGAGGAGGTGGACGAGATCGATCCCGGGACCGGCCAGGTCGTGGCCCACATCTCGACCGGCGACATGGACCCCGCCGCCCTCGCGGTGGAGGACGGAGCGGTATGGGGGACCACGGCGCCGCCGGGATCCTTCTAGCTCCCGGCACGCTCTTCGGCCGCTACCGGATCGAGCGCGTGCTCGGGCGGGGCGGGATGGGCGTCGTCTACGTCGCCCACGACGAGCAGCTGGACCGCCAGGTCGCGCTGAAGCTCCTGTCGCCCGAGCTGGCCGGGGACGCCTCGTTCCGCGAGCGGTTCATCCGGGAGTCGCGCATCGCGGCCGGCCTGGAGGACCCCAACATCGTGCCGATCTACGAGGCCGGCGAGCTGGACGGGTTCCTGTTCATCGCCATGCGGTTTGTCCCGGGAACCGATCTCCAGTCGCTGATCCAGCGCGACGGGCAGCTGTCGGCAGAACGGACCCTGGCCATCGTGTCGCAGGTGGCCAGCGCACTCGACACGGCCCACCTGCGGGGCCTGGTCCACCGCGACGTGAAGCCGAGCAACGTCCTGGTGGCCGAGCGGGAAGGGTCGCGGGGCGAGCACGCCTACCTCACCGACTTCGGCCTGGTCCGCCGCGTGGCGCAGGGAACCTCGCTCACGAAGACCGGTCAGTTCATGGGGTCGATCGACTACGTCGCCCCCGAGCAGATCCGGGGCGAGCCGGTGGACGGCCGGGCCGACGTGTACTCGCTGGGATGCCTGCTCTACGAGTGCCTGGCCGGTCGGCCGCCCTTCCACAGCGACCTCGAGGTGACCGTCCTCTACGCACACCTGGAGGAACCGCCGCCGGCGGTGACCGCCACGCGTCCTGACCTTCCGCCGGCCATCGACCGGGTGGTGGCCAAGGCGATTGCCAAGCGGCCCGCCGACCGGTACGGCACGGCCGGCGAGCTCGCGGACGACGCTCGGAACGCGCTCCCGTCCCTCGCCCCTCCCGCGCCACCCTCGAGGCGAGGACTGGCGGCCGGTGTCGCCGCGGCGGTGGTCGTGGTTGGGGTCGTGGCCGCGATCCTCGCACTGGGCCGGCACCCCGCACCGACGATTCCGCGCCGGACGAGCTGAGGCTCGACGAGCGCGAGCCCCACCGCGAGCCCTGCGCTGGTCACCATCCCCAACGGGATCGTGGCCTTCGACCCGAAGGGTGGCACCGCCACCAGGACCGTCCCAGGCCAGTTCGGGCACTCCCCCTTCTCGCACGGAGGGTTCCTCGTCGCCGGTGAGGCTGCCGTGTGGACGTCCGACGCCCAGTCGAACCTGGTCCGGGTCGACCCCCGGACGGGCCGGCGGCAGACCGTCCCGCTGCACGGCGTCCAAAACCCCGTCGACGGCATCGCCGTCGGCGATGGGTCGGTGTGGGTGGTGCGCCCAGCAGACACGTTCGACCAGTGGTTCCGGATCGACCCAGCCACCCTCCAGGTCCTTCATCAGTACACCCTTCCCGTCTCGTTCAACCAGGGAGAGAACACTGGGTTCGGCATCGAGCAAGGTTCCGTGTGGTCCGCGCTTGGGATCCAGGTCGTCCACATCGACACGGCAGCCGGAAAGGTGACCCACGTGCCCATGACCGCCGACGCGCTGTCCGTTGGCCCTGACGGGGTGTGGGTCGCGGACAGCCTGCACGACGCGATCCGGAAGCTCGACGCAGCGGGGAAGCCTGGTCCGCCCGTCACCGTCCAGGGCGGGATCGACGGCCTCGTGGACCAGTCCGGTTCGCTGTGGGTGCTGCAGAAGTTCTCCGGGCAGGTCGTGCAGGTGGACCCGGTCCGGCGACAGGTGGTCGGCAACCCCATCCGGGTCGGGAGCGACCCCACCAGCATCTCGGCCGGGCTGGGGGCCGTGTGGGTGACCGACTCCGGCGGGGACCTGTGGCGCATCGACCCCGTCTCGGCGACGGCGACGCCGATCCACCTGGGCGGCCAGCTGACGTCGGCCGCGCCCGACGAAGTCGACAAGGTGGTATGGGTATTGGTTGGAGGGACGAAGCAATGATCGACCTGGCGACGGTCTACACGGATACCCACGACCACCTGGTCGACGTGGTCCGCGACCTGCCCGACGAGATGCTGGCCCGGGCGGTGCCGGCCACGCCGGCGTGGACGGTGAAGGACGCGGTCGCACACGTCACCGCCGAGGCCTACATCGCCACGACCGGCGACGCGCCGTCCGACCTGAACCTGCTGGAATCCACGCAGACCCGGGAGATGGCGGACCGGCGCGACGCCCTGAACGCGCAGCACATCGAGGCCCGGCGAGACCTGCCCCTCGGCGCCGTGCTGGAGGAGTGGGCGGACCTGGTCCAGAAGGTCCTGCCGATGATCCGCGGCGAGCAGCCGTTCCCCTTCGCCCACCCGTTCATCGACACCATCCTGGTCGCGGACCTGGCCATGCACGCCCAGGACATCCGTTCGACCGTCGGCGTGCCCGGCGATCGAGACAGCCCGGGCGTGAGCGCGGCCCTGGGCGCGTTCACCTTCGTCCTGGATCTCCGGCTAAACACGCTGGGGCTGGCCGGCCTCAGGGTGCGCTACGGCGAGAAAGAGCGCGTGCTGGGGGCCGAGCCGGTCGCGGCGACGCTCACCACGGAGCGCTTCGAGCTGGTCCGCGCCCTCACCGGACGACGGAGCTCGGCGCAGTTCCGCGCCTACCACTGGGAGGGCGACCCCGAGCCGTACGTGCCGCTGATCCCCGCGTACGGCGAACGGAACGACGACATCGTCGAGTAGCCGGTCGCCCGTTCCCCCGGCCCGCGTCCGCGGCTAGAGTCGCGCCGCAGTGCAACGGACCCGGGCCCTGGAACGCAAGATCGTCACGGTGCTGTTCGCCGACCTGGTCGGGTTCACCTCGCTCTCCGAGAGCCTTGACCCCGAGGATGTCTCCACGATCCAGGACGCGTACTTCGGGGCGGTCCGGGCGACCGTGGGGCGCTACGGCGGGCGCCTGGAGAAGTTCGTCGGCGACGCGGCGATGGCCGTGTTCGGCGTGCCGCTCGCGCGCGACGACGACGCGGAACGCGCGGTCCGGGCCGGGCTGGCCCTGACCAGCGCGATCGAGCAGGTCGGCGCGGAGTTCGGGTTTCCCGAAGGCGCCCTCCGCTTGCGGGTCGGCGTGAACAGCGGCGAGGTGGCGGTGCACCCCGAGGCCGGGGTCGAGGACGCCATGGTCACGGGCGACGCGGTGAACGTGGCCGCGCGGTTCCAGGCCGCCGCGCCGCCCGGCGGGGTCGTGGTCGGCGAGGCCACGGCGCTGGCGGTGGCCGACGCCATCGACCTGGAGGCGCTGGGGCCGATCGAGCTGAAGGGGAAAGCGGACGCGGTCCCCGCGTGGCGAGCCGTCGCGGTGCTGCCGGAGCGGTCCAGGGACCGGGCCATGGGCAGCCTCCGGGCCCCCATCCTCGGTCGGGACCACGAGCTCCAGCTCTTGGAAAACGCCCTCAAGCGATCGGCCGAAGGGCAGCCCGAGCGCTGGCTGGTGGTGGCGGCTCCCGGCGTCGGGAAGACCCGGCTGGTCGAGGAGGTGGCCAGGCGGGCCGAATCGAACCGCGTGCCGGCGCTCCGGGCCAGGCTCCGGCCGGACGTGATCGGGCCGTTCCAGGCGGTGGCCCAGTTGGTCGCGGCGGCGCTTCGGGCGGCGGGTCTGGACCTCGATCCGACCCTCGGCGTGCCCGAACGCCGGGCGGCGGCGCGGGAGTTCCTCCTCGAACGGGCGGCGGCGGCCGGAGCGTCCGCGGCCCGGGCCGAGGTCGTGGCGGACGAGGCCGTCGCGGTGACGTGGCCCGAGGCGGCCGACGCCCCCGCGTCGGCCACCGACCGCGAGGCCCGGTTCGCCGCCTGGACGGAGGCCCTGGACGCCCTGGCTGGGGGCAGGCCGGTGCTGTGGCTGATCGAGGACCTCCACTGGAGCGGCGGGGACCTCCTGGCGTTCCTCGACCACGCGCTGGCCGGGCCGGCCCCCCGGTTGGTGGTGGCCACGACCCGTCCCTCCCCGCTGGAGCGCGCCGAGGAATGGTGCTCCGAGCGACCCGAGGAGGGCCGGCACACGCTGCACCTTCCTCAGCTCTCGGCGCCCGACGCCGGCGCCCTGGTCCACGCCCTGGTCGGCGACGCCCTCGACGCGGAGCTGGTGGCCCGCGTGGTCGACCGCTCCGACGGCAACCCCCTCTTCATCGAAGAGCTCCTCCGGACCTGGGTCAGCGTGGGCGTGCTGGTGGAGAAAGGGGGCACGTGGCGCATGGCCGCGGCCCCCGCCGACGTTCAGGTCCCCGCCACCGTGCAGTCCATCTACGCGGCGCAGATCGACGACCTCCCCTCGGGAGCCCGCCTGGCCGCCCGGCGGGCGTCTGTGGCCGGTCGGCGGTTCCCCACGGCCACACTTGAACGGCTGGAGGTCCCCGACGCCATCGACTCGGTGGACGTGCTGAGCCGCCGGGCCCTGGTCACGGGGCCCGATCACGACCCCTTCGCCGGGCCCACGTACTCGTTCCGCCACGCGCTGCTCCGCGACGCCGGGTACGCCAGCCTGGCCCGGGCCGAGCGAGCCTGGCTGCACGTCCGCCTGGCCCGGTGGATCGAGGAGGTGGCCGGAGACCGCGCCGCTGCCGTGGCGGAGGTCGTCGCCGGCCACTACGCGGCCGCCCTGGAGTCCGCGCCCGCGCTGGCCCGCGAGGTCGGCGACGGGCTCTCCCGGCGGGACGCCGCCGCGCTGGCCGCGAGCTGGTTCGAGCGCGCCGCGGACGCCGCGCTGGCCATCGCCGCCCACGACTCCGCCCGGACCCTGTTCCGCCGGGCCATTGACCTGACCACGGAGGACGAGACGCTGGACCTGGCCCGTCGCTGGGAGCGGCTGGGGGGCGCGACGGCGTTCGCGGCCAACATGGAAGAGGGCTCCGCCATGCTCCGGACCGCGGTCGAGCTGTACCGCTCGTTGATGAACGACGCCGAGCGCACCGACGAGGAATGCGCCGCGGGCCGTGCCGGGCTCGGACGGGCCACCGGCACCCTCGGATGGGCCCTCGACCAGCAGCTCAAGTTCCGTGACGCGCTGGCCCTGGCCGACGCGACGCTCCGGGAGATCGGACCCGGCGACGACGCCCCGACCGGGACGCTCCTGCTGCTCCGCGCTGTCCAGACCCTGCACACAACCGACCAGATGGAGGGCCCGGAGCGCGATCTGCTCCGTGCTCTGGACATCAGCCGGGCCGTGGGCGACCGGGGGCTGGAGCTGGACGTGGCCGGGTGGTTGGCGAACATCCGCGCCGAGCGGGGTGAGGACGCTGGGCCGGAGTGGCCGCGGATCTACGAGCTCTCGCGGCAGGAGGGTCGCTGGAACAAGGCCGTGGAAGCGCTTCGGATGCAGGCCATGGGGTTGACCGACGACCACGCCTCCCGGACCTGGGAGATCCTGGACCGGGGTACGGAGCTGGCCGAGGCGCACGGGCTCACCGAGCGGCTGGCCTGGCTGGACTACGAGCGGGCGGAGTCCGGGCTGGTGTCGGGCCGGTGGGACGGGGCCCTGGAGTCGGGGCTCCGCGGCATCGAGCTCGGAGAGCGGAACGGCTACCACCGCCCCGTGGTTCGCAACTGGTTCGTCCTGTTGCCCATCGCACAGGCGCGCGGGATGGCCGACCTGCTCCAGCGGGGGTTCCAGTGGTTCCAGGAACGAATGCCGCCGGCCACGGCCTCCTGGCAGCTGATGATGGTGGCGGGCGCCCATCTTCGATTCGCTGACGGCGGCCTAGAGCCGCCGTTCGTCCCGGACCCGGGACCGCGGCTCCCGGCGTTCTCCGAGCTCCAGGCCCGTCCCGGCTGGTTCGCCACGGCCGAGCGGGTCGCGACGAGCTGGCTGGAGGATGGGCGGTTGGACGCCGTGCGGGCGGCCCTGGACGCGATGGCCGCAACCCCCCGACTGCCCTCGCTGGGCCTCGGCATCGAACGCCATCTCCGGTCCAGGCTGCTCGCCGCGGAAGGACACCCGCCGCAGTCCACGGCGGCGGCGCGGGAGGCCCTTGGCGCGTTCAGGGTCAGCAGCGCCCCGTGGTGGATGGCCAAGGCGATCCGTCACCTGGAACGCGCCGGCGACGCTTCACCGGAGGAGCTCACCGAAGCCGCCCGGATCGAACGGGAGCTGGGCCTGGCCGGCCCCGCGGGCTGATCGTTCCGGCATCGAGCGATCCGATGCAGCATTCCGCCGCACTCACGACTTCATGGGTCACATGAAGCCGATGGCTGCGACGGTGGCCCTGTCGGAGGCGAGCAGCGGGACGGAGTTCGAGACGTTCTTTCGCTCGGAGTACGCCCGGCTGGTTCGGGCGCTGTACCTCCTGACCGGGTCGCGGAGCGATACGGAGGACGTCGCGCAGGAGGCGATGGCTCGCGTCTACGAACGGTGGGAGCGCGTGAGCACGATGGAACGACCGGCCGGGTATCTGTACCGGGTCGCCCTCCACCTCGATCGTCGGCGCCGGTACCGCTTGGGGCTGCAGACCAGGAGGCCGCGAACCGGTCCCAGCGAGCCTGCCGACCCTTCGGTCGTGGCGGAAGCCAAGAGCGACGTCCTTCGGGCCCTCCTGGCGCTGCCTCCGGAGCAACGAGCGGCCCTGGTGCTGACCGGCTGGCTGGGGATGGATGGGGCGCAGGCAGCGAACGTCCTGGGAACGAAGCCGTCGACCCTACGGGCTCGGCTCAGCCGGGCCCGTACCGCGTTCCGCGCGAATCTGGGAGAGGGCTATGAGTGACATCGAGGACCTGCTGGAACGAGAAGCCATCGTCGTGCAGCCCATGCCGGACGGGCTCGATCGGATGCTTCGCCGGGTGGCGCGGCGGCGCAGGAATCGCCGGGTGGCGGCCGGAGCGCTGGCCCTCTGCGTGGCGGCAGCGGGGCTCGCCGTGGCGTTTCTCGCATTCCACGTCTCGGGTGGCTCGACCCGCCCCGCGGCGACGTCTGAGCCCGGGAACTACCGGTTCGAGGTGCTCGCTGTACGGCCCGCTCCGCCCGACAAGCCGAATGAAGCCGTGGTGGTCAGCCGCCTGGAGTGGACAACCGACACGTTCCCCGGCATCCATCGGTGCACCTGGTCCGTGTACGGAGCGGACGGATCGCGGGTCGGGCAGATGACTACACAGGTCCTCGCCCTGGAGCCGGGCCACCAGACGCCGCAGGAAGTCGAGGTGACCGGCGCCGCCGCGTCCGCCGACGTCACGTGCGACCCCGAGCGGCTCGACGTGGGGGACCCCTACGCGTACGAGTTCACCGACGTCAAGCTCAAGTCCGCTGGCTCCCTGTCCTTCACGGCTCGGTGGCTGGGTCAGGGAGTGCCCGGTGCCATGGCCTGCACCGTGACCACCCAGGACAAGACCGGCCGAGTCCTGACCCGACAGAACTTCACCTTCCGCGGCACGTACGGGCCTGAGCAGGACGAGACGACCATTGCACCCCTCGGCGCCCCGGCGACGGCCCAGCTCCAGTGCCAGCCCTACGAGCACCCGTTCCCGACGCCGTCGGCCTCCCCCTCTGGGTCGAGCGGCCCAACTGGCGGGATCAAGGTCGCGGTGTTGAACGCGACCGACCAGCCAGGCCTCGCAGGGGTGACGGCCAACGAACTTGCACGCGCAGGCTGGCTCGTCACGAAGGTCGGTGACGCCCTCAGCGATCACGCTGCAGTCTACTTCGCCAGCGAGCCGAACCGGGCGGAAGCGGAGAGCCTAGCGGTGGCCCTCTTTCCCGGCGCGCCGGTCGAGCCCGTGCCCGACTCTATCTATCAATACGCGAGCGGAGCCGACCTCGTCGTGGTCCTCGGGCCCGATTACCGCCGGTAGCCGCTCTACCGCTCGATGCGGAACCTCACCCGCACGTGGGTGTGGTACTCCTTGATCTGGTCGCCTTCCACGGTGGCGCTGGTATCCAGCACCTCCATGCCCTCGATGCCCCGGAGTGACTTGGTCGCCTCGGCCAGGGCCTGCGCGGCGGCGTCCCGCCAGGACTCGGTCGACACCCCTACCAGGTCGATCGTCTTGATCACCGCCACGGCGAGCCTCCTTGGTCGGTCGGTCCCGCGATTCTAGAGGGAACCCTGAATTGCCCGCGAACGGGCCGCTCATCAACTGCTGGCGGGAATCTGGTCGGGAAGGACGGCCCAGCCCCGGTGAGACCAGGTCCGGACGCCGGTCCCGCTCAACGCGGTCGGCGCTGCTCCCGGACGTGCGCGGCGTTCTGCCCTCCGTGGGACGCGGCGTGCGAGAGCAGTCTGGCGATCTCGCGGCGACGGCTCTCCGTGTCGGCGTCGAGCTCGCGTTCGGCGAGCTCGCGAACCTCGCTTCGCCTCTTCCCGCGCCGCCTGCGTGCTCCGTTCAGGACCGCTCGGCCTCCTGGTACGCGTCGATCATCCGACGGTAGTTCGCGGCGATCTTCGCGGCGGCGTCCTCCCGCGAGGACTCCCCGTCCACGAAGGCCTTCAGCGGGTCCCACCAGATGGTCCGGCCGATGGCGAACCCGATGTAGCCGGGGACACCGGCGCCCTGCTGGAGCCAGAGGATCACCGCGTCGTCCGAAGCCCCCCGGCCGAGCACCACGCAGGCCACGCCGTCGCCGCCCCCGGCCCGGGTCTGCTCCGCGATCATCTGGCAGTCCTCGCGCCGGTCGATGCCCTCGATCTTCCAGATGTCCGGCTCGACGCCGGCATCCTGGAGGGCCGCGATGGTCCGCCGCATCAGCCCGGGCCGGAGCTCCTTGTCGTAGCGGTCGGCGTCCCCTCCCACCTGGTCCAGCTGCGACTGCTCGGCCGGCACCAGCAGCTCGAACAGGAACTTGCGGTCGCGCTCGTGCAGCCAGTCCCCCAGCCGCTTCAGCCGAGCCGTCTGGCGCTCGTTCATCCCGGCGTCGCCCTCGGGGTTGTAGCGGACCAGGACCTTCGAGAACGTGGGGTCGAACTCCTCGATGTGGGCGCCGAAGTCGTCCCCGTACTGGAAGTCGTACTCGTCCTGCCCGCTCTTCTCGCTGGGCATGGCGAAGTTGAACCCTTCCTTCTTCGCGGTGCGGGCGATGTCGGCCCCGAACTGCTCGTCCACCAGGATGCCGCCGGACTCCTTCGGCGCGCCCTCCTCCACCGCCCGGCGGAACCCCTCGAAGATGACCATCTTCGCGTCGGCGATGGTCTCGGTCTGCTCCGCGTTCGGCTCTCCGGAGATGCCGAAGAACTTCTTCTGGAACGAGCCGCGGTGGTCGAACGCCAGGATGTACAGGGACTTGTCGTAGCCCAGGGCCATGGGACTCCCTCCTCAGGTCTCGGTGTCGCCGTCGGCGCCCATTGTTCCAACTTTGGACCGGCGCCGGTACCCGCCGAACGTCCCCTCGGAGCTAGGTCTTCTCGAACGGGTTCTGGGGCTTCAGGAGCTCCACGTTGACGGGAGCCGACTCCCGCCGGAAGGTCTCGGCGTCGGCGGGCGTTCCCACCACGAACCCGTAGTGCATGGGCACGGCGAGCTGCGGCGAGATGGCCTTGGCCGCCTCGGCCGCCTCCGGCGCCGTCATCGTGTACGTCCCGCCGATGGGCAGGAACACCACGTCGGCCCGGACCTGCGCGAGTTCCGGCGTGTGGTCGGTGTCGCCGGCATGGAAGTAGGTCGTGTCGCCCAGCTCCAGGATGTAGCCGACCCAGTTGTTGGCCCGCGGGTGGTTCTCCAGGCGCTCCTCCACCACATTGTACGCGGGGACGGCCTGGCCCTTGATTCCCTCCACCTCGAAGGAATCGCTGGGCGACACCGACGTGACGTCGCCGGAGAGCTCCAGCGCGATGTCCTGGGGCGCCACGATCTTCGTCCCGCCGCGACGGACCTTCTCCAGGTCCTCCGGGTTGTAGTGGTCGAAGTGCGCGTGGGTGATGAACACGACGTCGGCCGGCGGGTCGCCGGTCACGCCCCACGGGTCGATGTAGACGTTCAGGCCGTCGCCCTTCCACAGGTAGGCCGACTGCCGGTACCAGGTGAACCGCTCCAGCATGGCCGCGCTCCCTTCTCGCGTGGGCGTCCTTAGTAGTCTGGCCCACCGCCATGGAACCCCGCGAACTGGAAGAGCTGGGCATCCCCCGCACCGGGCTGCGCGGCGGGCTCTCCCTGCTTTCCCGGAATGCGGACTTCCGCAACCTGTACGTCGCGCAGCTGGTGTCCTTCGCCGGGGACTGGTTCCTCATCGTGGCGCTGTACGGCCTGATCCTGGACGTGACCGGGTCGCCCGTGATGGCGTCCCTGGTGCTGATCGCGCAGCTGGTGCCGGGCTTCGTGCTCTCGCCCATCGCCGGCGCGCTGGTGGACCGGTTGAACCGCCAGGTCCTGATGATCGGCGCGGACGTGATCCGCGCCGTGCTCTGCCTGGGGTTCCTGTTCGTGCGGCACTCCGGCGACATCTGGATCGTGTACGTCCTGCAGGTCGTGCTGTCCACGTTCGGAACCGTGTTCGAACCGGCCTCGTCCGCCGCCGTCCCCAATCTGGTGGACCCGGACGACCTGCCCATGGCCAACACGCTGGTCGGTTCGGCGTGGGGGACCATGCTGGCGGCTGGAGCCGCGCTGGGCGGGTTGGTGGCGGCGACCCTCGGCCGGCACGCGGCGTTCATCGGCGACGCCGTGTCCTTCGCGTTCTCCGCGGCGCTGCTGATCCAGATCCGACGGCCGTTCAACGAGCCCCGAACGGAGGAGCACCCGGGGATCGTGGCCGCCACCGTGGAGACCGTGCAGTACGCACGTCGGGACCACCGCGTGCTCGCGCTGCTCGCGGTGAAGGGCGGATTCGGGCTGGCCGGCGGCGTCCTGGTCCTGCTCCCGGTGTTCGCCAAGCAAGTCTATCACCAGGGCGACGCGGGGATCGGTGTGCTGTACGGGTTCCGGGGCCTCGGCGCCCTGATCGGTCCGTTCATCGGCCGGCGGATCGCCGGGGACACCCAGCGAGGGCTGTTCATCGCCATCGGCATCGCGCTGGGGAGCTTCGGGGTGTTCTACGGGATCTTCCCGCTGATGCCCGTGCTGCTGGCGGCGGCCCCCTTCTCGGCCGCCGCGCATCTCGGCGGCGGAGCGCAGTGGACGCTGTCCACGTACGGCCTGCAGACCATCGTGCCCGACCGGATCCGGGGTCGGGTCTTCGCGTTTGACTTCGCCCTGGTCACCCTCACCATCACGCTGTCGAACCTGGCCGCGGGATGGGCGGCCGAGGCGTTCGGACCTCGGATCGCCATGGGAGGGCTGGCCGGCGTGGCCCTCGTGTACTCGGCCGTGTGGTGGGTCGCCACCCGCCGGCTCCGCGCGGAACTCCACTAGGGAGTTTCTCGGTCTCCAGGTACACGTTCGGAGCAGGATCCGGCCCTGGGGAAGGGTGGACCCGGTGTGAAGGTGGAGATCCGGCGCGATTTCGCGCGGCTGTACGAACAGGAGGGCGGGCGGGTGTGGCGTGCCGTCTACGCCTTCGCCGGCAACCCCGACGTGGCGAGCGACGCGGTGGCCGAGGCCTTTGCCCAGTGCATCCGGCGTGGTGAGGCCGTGCGCGATCCCAGGGCCTGGGTTTGGCGAGCGTCGTTCCGGATCGCTGCCGGCGAGTTGAAGGAACGGGCGCGGCGGACGACGTTCGGCAAGGAGCCGTCATACGAGATGGACGAGCCGCCCGGGCCACTGCTGGCCGCCCTCGCGGAGCTGCCGGGGAACCAGCGGGCGGCCCTCGTGCTCCGCTTCTACGGCGGACACGAAACGGGCGCCATCGCGGACGCACTTGGATGCAGTCGGGCCACAGTGCGGGTCCACCTCAGTCGGGGAAAACGGAGGCTCCGCGGGATGCTGGAGGGACAGACATGATCGATCTCGAACAGCAGCTTGCCTCGCTCGACCTGCTGGAGGCGCCGGACCTGTCGGCGGAGATCGATCGCCGGGCCGGGCATCCTGGTCAGGACCTTCCCGCGCTGGGCACGCGCCGGCGAGCGCGGTTCCGGCCGGGGGCACTGGCGGCGGCGACCCTTGCCCTCGCGCTGGGCGTGGCTGCCGCGATCCTGTTGCTCCATGCGTTCCGCCCGCCGCCATCGGGGTCTCCGGCCACCACCGGGCCGGCCCCATCGAGCATCGCCACCAGTGCCCAGGACCCCTGGCAGTCACTCCCCGCCGGATGGACCAGGGTCGCCGACCTGCCAGACCACCGGACCGGCGCCGTCACGGTGTGGACCGGCCGACAGCTCGTGTACTGGGGCGGAGTCACCGAGGCGGGGACCGGTCCACCAGACGGCTTCGCCTACGACCCGGCGGCCGGCACCTGGCAACCGCTTCCCGAATCACCGCTATCGGCACGGGAAGGGGCATGGGCCTTCTGGACCGGCACCGACGTGTTGGTCTGGGGCGGGCGGTCGTCCGGAGGGTTGCCCCTCATGGATGGAGCGGCGCTGGACCCGTCCACCGGCACCTGGCGAACGATCCCGAAGCCTCCGCTCGATCCGAGGTTCCCTACCGCGGTGGTGTGGACCGGCAGTGAGCTCATCGTGTGGGGAGGCGGACCCGATCGAACACAGACGTACCGGGACGGGGCCGCATTCAATCTGGAATCGAACAGCTGGCGAAAGATCGCGCCCGGTCCCCTGCCGCTGAATCTGGGCACATCTGTGTGGACCGGGTCCGAAATGATCGTGTTCGGCGCCGACCTCGACACCGGCAACGCATCGGCAACCCGCTCCGCTCGGGGGGCCGCCTACGACCCTGCGTCCGACTCCTGGCGTCTGATCGCGCCGTACCCGCTGTCGCCGCAGGCGACCGCGGTGGCCTGGACCGGGGGCGAGATGGTGGCCTGGGACTACGCGCTGAGGGCTGCCGCGTACGATCCCGGAACGGATCGGTGGCGGAGCCTTGCGCCCGTGCCCCTCGACTTCAGCGAGTGCTATCCGAGCACCGCATATGCCGCGGGCACGATTCTGGCCTGGTACTGCGGCCAGGTGGCCGAGCTCGACGTTGGTACTGGCACGTGGACGGAGTCGACACCCCCCATGGCCCCCGGTTTTCGATCCGGGCTTCCGGTGGCGGCAGGCAGAGCCATTGCCATCGCGGTGGAGCAGGCGGTCGGCAGAGGTCCGGGGGACGCTGGGCAGGGCCTGTGGATCTACAAGCCGGCTGGCGGCTGAGGGCTCCGCCACGCCCCGCGACTCCTCAAGGCGAGCCGGCTCGGGACCGAAATCGCATGTATGACGTTGATTCGAACCCGGGTTCGGCTGACCCGTCGAGGTGCAGCGGTACTGGTCACGGCCGGGTTAGTTCTGTCGTTCACCTCGCCGGCCGGGGCCGCGGGGCACCGGGGGTCGCCTCGGCGGGCCTCGCCGGTGTGGGAGCAGCTGCCCGCCGGCGGCTCCGGGTTCCTGGTGTGGTCGCAGAACTCAGCGGCCCAGCCGGACCACTTCGACCTGTACGCGCGCCCGCCGCACGGCGCGGCGTTCCGGGTGAACCCTCCCCGGTCGCAGGCCTACGCGGGTGGGGTGCGGGGAACCGTCCTCGTGTACCAGCTGATCAAGGGCCGCCACTCCGACCTGCGCCTGTACGACTTGGCCACCCGCCGCGTGTGGGACCCGCCGGCCGGTGTCAACACATCGCACGAGGAGTCGGCGCCCTCCGTGTCCGGCTCCTGGCTGCTGTTCACCCGCAAGCTGGTGCGAACGTGGCCGGTGTACAAGGTCATGCTGTTCAACCTGACCACCCACCGCACCCTGCGGCTGGCCGTGGTCCGGGGGCCGCACGTGTACGCGGCCGCCGGACAGGTGAACGGGGACTTCGCCACCTGGCAGGAGTGCACCGACCACATGAAGTGCCAGGTGTTCCGGTACACAATCTCGTCCGACCGGATCCTGCGGGTTCCGAACCCGAACGCCTACCAGTACGCGCCGTCAGTGTCCCGGGACGGGACGGTCTACTTCGCCCGCAGCGGCTCGGCCTGCGGGGCGAACGTGCGGCTCCTGCGGTACCGGGGCCTGGCGTCGCCCCACCTGGTCGTGGCCCTGCCGGCCGGCATCGACGTGGGCGACACCTACGTGGTCCGCGACGGCTACGGTAAGCAGCACCTGCTGTACGACCACACCAGCTGCGACCCGTTCACCGCGGACATCTACCGGGTTCCCCTGGGCTGACCTCCCGCCCGGCCTCAGCGCACCTTGAGCGTGACCACCTCGACCGTCACGCCCTGCACCAGATTCGTCCTCAGGGGGGTCCGGAGCTCGGGGTTTCGTGGAAGGGGGTGAGGCTTCCGGCCTTCGGGGGCCGGAGCCAGTCTACGGGCCGTCCGCGTTCAGCCGCTCTTCGCGTAACCCTCGGCGCCCGAGAACTCGACCGACGTGACCGCCTCGTCGCCCACGACCCAACCGTCGTGACCGGGCTCGATGTCGTAGGCCTCACCAGGGCCGATCTCCGCCTCGGCGCCGTCGTCGGTCACCACGTGGAGCCGTCCAGTGAGTATGTATCCGACGTGGTGGGCCTGGCAAGAATCCGTCTTCGCGATCGGCTTGACGCTCTCCGACCACCGCCAGCCGGGCTCGAATGTATACCGGCCGATCGTGGTGCCGCCGATCTTCACCACTTCGACCTGCCCGTGGGGGAACGTCCTAGTCTCGTCGGGGCCATCCATGCCTCTGTTCGTTACGCCCATCTCTCAGCCCTCCTCCTCCAACCGAAGCTCCAGCCTATCCCAGACTCCGACCCCTTCGCTTGACACATAGGGGCATCGTCTGCCGAATGAGCGACGGACCACCCCTTGGCGCGCTCGAGGACAAGCTGTTTCGCCCCAGTCCGGTCCTCGCCCAAGTCCAGCGCCATCCCCCCGGGAACACCGCCGGTTGGGATATCGGGGGGCTTGGATCGATCTTCAGTCCGGGGTGGATCGAGGGAATGCCCCCGCCACCCCCGCGCTGGCTCCCCCCGCCTGCTCCTAGTGCTGGCTGACCTGGAAGCAAGCAACGTCGTACTGCGAGATGGCCTTGTCCTGGTTGCCGTTCAGCGACGGGGCGCCGTTCCCGGCGTACACGCTGCCCGCGATGCCTCCGTTCTCGTTGAACGCCGAACCCGGTGCCGAACTGGCCTGCCCTGGCTCCATGGGGGCGGTGCTGCTCAGGCAGGACTGCGAGGGCTGACCAGTCCCCGGCAGGTTGGCTGCAAGCGCGGTCCCCGCTCCCAGGGTGCTCAGGATCGCGACCGAGACGGCGACGATCAGTTTGCGCACGCGAACACCTCCTTGGTCCAGGGGCGACAGCGGTACTAGGGGGAGGCCGTCACCCGAGATTCGGATGGAAGATTTGGGTTTGGTCAGAGGTTCCGAGGTCGGGCTCAGGGCGCGAGTTAGACAGCCGGCGGCCCCTCGGGCTAGCCTGCGCTCAAGCGAGGACTTCGCTCTCGAGCTGGGAGGTGTTGCAGGTGTTCGAATCGGCCATAGCCCATGCGACAGTCGCGGTATCGGACCTCGACCAGGCCAGGAAGTTCTACGAGGGGACTCTCGGTTTCGAGGTCATGGAAGAGCGCTCTGACGGTGTGACGTACAAGGACGCCTCGGGGGGGTGGTTCCTCGTCTACCCGTCGCAGTTCGCCGGGACGGCAAAGAGCACCTACATGTCCTTCGAGGTCGCCAATGTGGAAGAGGCCGTCAAGGAGCTCAGGGACCGCGGGGTCGTGTTCGAGGAGTACGACATGCCGGGACTGAAGACGGTGGAGGGGATCGCTGAGATCCAGGGCGTCAAGGGAGCCTGGTTCAAGGACCCGGACGGGAACATTCTCGCCGTGGCTGAACGCACCACCTAGGTTCGGGTCCGGCCACCCAGACCTGAACTTCTACTACCCACAATTGCCCGTGTGGGAAGCCGCCTCAGAATCCCGTTGTGCCAGGTCCGCGGTCCGAACGGGCCCGCTGAGACTGCCCACGCGTGCAGTGGGCAGTTGGCCCCCTCCGCGGCACCGGTCCGGGGGGCGAACGGACCTGACTGCTGTTCCTTCGGCGCGGAAGGAGCAGGCCTCGCCCATGATGATCTCCCTTTCGAGCGATGCCGTGACCCCGATCTCCATCTCATCCGTGGGCCGCTGCCTACCTCGGTCTCGCGCGAGAATGGTCGAGACCCGTTCCGGGGAGGGTGCCAGGGGAGAGGTCAACGGTGTGGGATTTCCCTACGCGGATCCCGGACGCAGGGTCAGGCGCGGGGCAGCTCGTTGTCGGCGTTGTACGCGTAGCTGGTGGTGGTCGGTGTCGATCGACCATTAGGCGAGGTGGGCTCGTAGGAGGTGCACCGTTCCGGATACGCCTTTGAGCTCCACCAAACCGACATCCTCGAACGCGATCCCCTCCTCCTGCGAGGCGTCGGCTGCGGCCTGGCTGACCAGCACCTCGCCGGCCCGGGCAAAGTCGGCGATGCGCGCAGAGAGGTTCACGGTCTGGCCGAAGTAGTCGCCCTCCTGAAAAAGGACCGGCCCGGCGTGCAGGCCGACGTGGGCTGGCGGCAACCCGGCCGCCGCCAACCCCTCCACCATCTCGAGGGCGGCACGCACGCCGGGACCCGGATCGCCGAAGTGGATCATCACGCCGTCGCCCAGCCACTTGATGGGCTTGCCGCCGTACTGCAGGGAGCTGCGCTGCACCAGCCGCGCGACCGTCGTCGCAAGGTCAGCGGCCGCATCGTCGCCGTGTTCCTGGGTCAGCCGCGTGTAGCCGCTGATATCAAGGAAGCAGATCGCCGGTAGCCGCTCGAGGCGGCTGTGGATCCCGGCCTTCTCCATCAGCACCTCGAATCCTTCGATGATGTTGGCGGTCCATGCACGCGCCTGCTGCGCGTGGTACATGGCCAGGACGGCTTGCTCCGAAAGCGGGGCGTTCCGGTCGGCGAGGTCGGCGTTGGTGATCTCCTCCGGGCCCTTGCCCGCCGCCATGGCTGGCTCGATCACCTCGGAGAACCACCAGGCGGCCTCCTGCTCGGTGATCCGCCGGGTGCTGTCGCCCTGGACACGGAGCAGGCGCTCGATGGCGGCCGGCCGGAATCCCTCGGAGACCTGGAGCTCGATGAACGGCACGATCGCCATCTCATCCTCGCGAAGTCGGTCATCGGGCGACGGCTGCGCCATGCCGATCGCTTCGCGGATGACCATCAGCAGCTCGAGTGAGACCCCGGTCCGGTCGCTGACCTGCCGGAACGTCTCCGCGGCGAGGGCGGCGAATCGCTCGTAGCTGGGCGTATCGAGGAAGGCGAGGGACAGGGCACCGCGCTGGATGCCGGCGGCCACACCATCGAGCGGGATCCCAGCATCCTCGAGCGATCTGGCCATGAGCACGCGGCGCACGTCGCCCGGCGAGAAGCGACCCGGCTCCTCGGGGGCCATGATGCCGAGCTCCACCAGTCGAACGAGGTAGGAAGGCTCGACCCCGGCCCGCTCAGCGACGTTCTCGCCTGAGTACCAGGTCACCGTGGTTAGCCTACTCCTGCTGCGATCCCGATCGACTGACACCGCGCCCCAGACTGCCTCAAGAGCCGAACAAGTCGCTCACCCCCGCCCACACGTCGCTCCCGCAGTAGGTTCGGCGGCTCCGCACCCAACCGAGCCTTCCCCGAAAAGGGGAGACACGTGCGCGTCAGCACCGCATTCACGAGATGTTGACCATCCCCTGGGTCACCGTGGCCGGGGTCAGCTTCACCCCTACCCGGCGTGGTGGTCGGTCTTGCTGATCCCCCCGGGGCGCCCAGGACTGCTGCTTCCCCACGTGGCTGTCGCGAAAAGGTTCCGCCCGGTGGACGACCGGCGCGGAGGTTGTGTTTCCAGTCGGGTTGGCCGGAGGGGCCGCCCCAGGGGCCGTTTCAGGCCACCGCGGCGGCGATCCGGTGGCGGTGGAGCTTCAGGA